>ERZ1034962.43-NODE-43-length-69689-cov-42.931068_pt1 | contig 69689 bp, 135 predicted proteins | sample MGYA00520696_ERZ1034962 | MGnify/ENA primary metagenome ERZ1034962 (study PRJEB33766, sample SAMN09781770) | gut metagenome | biome: gut microbiome | host: Homo sapiens | place: Madagascar | study: EMG produced TPA metagenomics assembly of the PRJNA485056 data set...
AAATTTATTTAAATTATGGGTGAAGTTATTTTTTGGGGAATACTTGTCATTTTGACAGCGTTTGTTTTAGGAACATATTCAAATATGTTCATAGATTCAAGAGACAGTTCAGCGATGGGACTTTTTCTTTTAGTGGCGGGAACACTACTTCTTGTGATATGTGCCATATGTTTTACATTCGTAAACCAAAAATATTTTGAAAAGAAAGAATACTCGGCAACTGAATATCGTCTCAATGAGAAAATAGTCACAGTTGATGAAAATGATACTGTTAAAGTCGATACCTTGTATTCTTTTAAAAAGCGGGATTAGATTGAATTATGGTAGGAATTGTAGTATTTTCAGTGTTGTCATTATTGATGGCGTTTTTGCTTGGTCTTGTTTTTATGTATGATGACGATAATACTGAGCTGTTAGCATGGATTTATACCATATGCATAGTTCTGCTGATCGTCAGCGTTATGCAAACTGTCCATAAAGTCAGAGATTATTACGACAAAAAAGAATATCCGTTGACCGAATACCGGATAAAGAAGAAAATCACCGTAATAGAAGAAAATAATGCCGTTAAAGTTGATACGGTTTGTTTCCTTGTAAAAAACAAATAAAAAATTGATTGAATTATGTTCTTACTTATTTTTTCAGGAATTGTGACAGTAGCAATGTTGTTATGGGAAGGTATTATAATTGGAGGCTTCCTTTTTATACCGGAGGATATACGCGGTTCATTTCATTGGGCGGATCTGCCTATTGCGGTTTATGTAATAGGCACTCTTATGATGGGTGGAGTGTTCTGTTTCACGTTGTCCGAATATGTCGCATCCCATAGAGGTTATCATACCTCCGAATATCAGGTGGAAAAGAAGATAATCACGACAGAGAAAGTCTGCAAAGACGAGGCGGATACAGTCTATTTCTTTGTCAGAAAATCTAATAATTAATGATTATGATTTGGATTATTGTATTTGGAATATATGTTATAGTGGGCACGTTACTTTTTGGGGTATCTATTGGGAAATCCCTCGCCAAACATGAGCATTTTGGATTTTGGGATATTGTGGGCAGTTTGCTTATCGTGTTTATGATTGTTTTCGCTTATGCTATGTCTCTTGCCTCCATAACGCTCTGCCCACCGAACAATATGGAATATCCTGCCGCTGAATATCGGTTCGAGGAGAAACTCCTTAAGACCGAGGTGGACGGCGTTGTAACAAATGTTGACACTGTTTATCTCATTAGGAAAAAACATCAAAAATAATTAACAATATGCTGATTTGGTTTTTTATAATTGAAATTGTACTTGGGCTGTTATTTGCGGCAATGGGGGCATATGTGGGTGTTGCTCTTGCTGAAGCCAAAATCAACCATAAGTTTTTGGGCTTTTGGGGTATTGTGTGCATCTTGCTTAGCATAGTTATTATAATTCTTATGTTTTATATAGAATTTGCCTATATATATCCCATGTTGTTGAAAATTAGATAAATGAGAAAAAATAAAATGTAGGGATGAGTAAGATAAACAATACTCACTCCTTACCCAAACTCCACTGATGTATAAATAGAAACACGACATGGAACTTTATAAGATAATAAATTCTTTTTGCAGAAATTATTCTACTATTGAAACGGGCGCATTAAAGACACTTCTCATGAGTGATCCTACTTTTAAGCAAACAGATAGAGGCTCATATATAGGTAGATACGGCGTATGGATTGGTCGCATGTATGCCAACGGCTATATTAAATCGGGAGATATTCCTGAGTTGAAAGCAGCATTGGTTACCTATGACAAGAACAAGTCGCAACTCCCTAATATTAAGGACTGCAAGTCATTGTTGGAGTTGATTGAGTGGGTGAAGGATCTTTCTGATGATTTTAAGCCTGTTCGGAAACAGTCCGATGCTAAGGAAAACCTTGAAAAGGTGTATGAGGATGACGAGTGGATCGTGTACGTGCCACACAGCCATACGGCTGCAAGGCGAGGAGGCGAGGGCACCCGATGGTGCACGGCTTCCGAAAACGACTATTATTATAATATGTATAGTAAACAGGGCCCGCTGTATATCAATATCCGCAAGTCTGACGGTGCAAAATTCCAATTCCACTTTGGAACAGGACAGTTTATGGATGCTAATGATAAATCTGTAAGATTAAATGAAATTGAACTATCTGAGGGGATTGTTAGCTTCTACACTAAGATTGATACTAAGTTTAAATTCAGGCTGAAGTTTGATTGTATGGATGATTTTTATGATGGATTCGCAGCAGTTAAACTAAACGGCAAGTGGAACTTCATTAATAAGGAAGGGCAATTCTTATCCCATAAGTGGTTTAATAGTGTGTGGAGCTTTAATGAGGGATTTGCCACGGTTCAACTAAATGGCAAGTGGAACTTTATCAACACCAATGGGCAACTCTTGTCCCAGCAGTGGTTTGATGAAGCGTGGGGTTTTAAGGAGGGATATGCCGAGGTTAAACTAAACAGCAAGTGGAATTACATCAATACGGAGGGGAGGTTTTTGTCTCAGCAGTGGTTTGATTATGCGGGCATTTTTAAAAAGGGGTTTGCCGAGGTTAATCTAAACGGCAAGTACTATTTCATCAATACTGAGGGCGAACTCTTGTCTAAGTAATAGTTTAATTATTAGGCAAGAAGTCCCCTTCCTTTAGGCGGGGATAGTTTGTCACCATAGAAGGCACAGCGCTTCATGAGTTTTCTATGAAGTTTGTAGAACATTTTTTGTATTCTCAAAGTTTTTTAATATATTTGCCAAAGAAAATTAAACAATATGAGTAAAGAACTAAAATACAAGACGATTTGTCCGCCATGTGGAAAGGCACTTGATAGTAGAAATGGTGAACGTATCCCTGATGGGAAAGTAGTGAGCCGTGAATGTTTTGATACCTACAATGCAGATAAACAGCTTAAAGTTGAGAAATCTAAAAATAAACAGTACCCGGAATTTGTACCTAAGGATTGGACGGAATGCTACAAGTTGCCATTACATTTGAGCGACTATGGCGTTTTTGCATTTGGCATAGATAATGGTCGTGTATTGGAATTTTTCTATCACAAAAATGTTGTTTCTCCGAGAGAAATGGAAAGATCGAAACATATAATTGATATCATTAATGGTGTTTGTTTATCCGATTTTGAACCTGAGTGGAAACTTTCTGATGATGTGCCGTGCAGAATCACCTATAAAGGCGAGTTTCAATTCTCGGTCCGCGGATGGTGGTATCTCATTGGCTGTGGCGGTTTAAATCTGCCCGTGAAGTTGGCATCTGATATGCAGAACGGCTTCATAAATTACATAATTAATCAATTGAATGGAACGAATACTGAAACGAAGGCGTACAGGGTATTTCTGTACAAAGATAATTCAATCAAGACTACCGAATTTGACGGAGTTGACATTAGTGATACAATAAAACGTAAGGTCCAAGTGTTTGGAGACTTCAATGGCGATGTCGGATTGACTGCCATCGGCGATACTGAGGAAGAGGCTCTTACATCAATAAGAACGGAACTTGAACGAAATGTAAACAGGGCATCGGACGCTATCAAAAAATGGAATGCGTCAATATATGCTATTAACAGTAAACTAAAGGAGGCAAACGGAAAATGATAGCAGAAGAGTTAATGGTAGGGGATTTGGTAAATTATCGAAAGAATTCTATACGTGTAGAAGAAATATTGAAAACAGGTATTATTGGAAACAATGATACGAAAGTTATTCCATACAAGAAATTGGTCCCAATTTCGATGACGGACGATATTCTTAAAGTGAATGGTTTTGTAGAGACATCCATGAGGGAAGGTCTGCCAAACCCATATTCGGTGTGGAGGCATCCGCAAATTGATTTCGTCATTGCCAAAGATGCGGACGGTTATTATTCCGCATACAATACGGTGGAAGATTTGTGGGATTGCAACGAGATTTGCACTGTCCCCGATGTCCACAGTTTTCAGCATCTGTTGAAATTAAAAGAATGGGCGAGACGCGACAAATCTTTTTCAAAGGTACTTTTCAAATAAACTTATGCCATGTTGGAAATATATTTTAGAGTCATAATATATCACGATAACGGAGAAGTCGTGATAGAAGATTATACCGGATCGGATGCTGAGGACTTATTACATCATGTATATTCCTTTTTTGACGAAAATCACAGACACGGAGAGTTTTGTATAGGAAGAACCATATACGAAGCAATTAGTGATATGAAGGAGTCCTTAACTGTAGGCATAGAAAAAGCACAGGAGGAACTCAGCCGGTGCTATCAATTGAGAGAAAAACTAGAGAATGCGGAATTAGAATATGCGTAAAAGTGATCGCGGGATTTATACTTTACATTCTCAATAGGCTAAACAATAAAACGTTATAGAATTATGGACAAGGGAAAGGACATTATTTATTCGGCCAAACGTATATGGAAAATATATGTTTCGGCATTTTTCAGGCGTAATTGGATGCGGATTACCAACATCGGATACCGATCTCGTAAAATTTGGCATTTCATAAAGCTTGGATGGAAAGATCAAGATTGGGATTATGCACACATGCTGTATATGGAAAAAGCCAAGTTGGAAGATATGGCAAAATATTATGCAACATCCCATATTGCAGTTAATGATTGGGCTGTAGCGCGAGATGCCAAAATATGCAGCAGGCTGATAGATATCATCAATGGGGATGATGCGTCTTTTACATACAACGAAAAGTGGCAAAAAATCAAACTTAAGAGGGTCAATACAAAAAATTGGAAGAGATTTAATAAATACGGACGGTTTTCCGAATGGCTGGAGAATGAAGATTATCGTTATATAATGGAAGATGATCTTCGCATTGAAAAGGCATGGAACCTGTATTGCATGATCAGGCAATATAATATGAGAAGTTGGTGGAATTGAAAATTTTAGAGATATGGCAGAGATTCTTCTGAATGGCGCAGCTATTCTGTTAGCCATCATGTTGGCACTGTATCTTATCTGCGTAATTCTTAAAAAGGTATTGTATGGAGAGCCATCTGAGGATGAGGATATGGAAAACAAGATGGTGGTTTTATGGCTGCTGTCAACAATATTTCTTACTCTTTTGGTTAGATCTTCGTTTGGACAGACCGCGGAATACAACAAGAGGCAAAAAACCATTATGGAAAATGAGGACTCAATGGTTGTGGAAGAACCAAAAGACACAATATATTATGGCGGAAGAGAATAAAATACGCAAAATGATAAGAGAAGCTATCCATGAGGCTTTGGAAGATATTTTCAAGCCAAAAGACACAATAAGTTATTTGGATAGTATCGATTTGAAAAAAGTTCCAATCGAGGAACTGAAAAAACAATATGTAGACTATCGTTTGGAACGTATTGCTGACGGCTTTGGGTCTCCTATTTCAAAACTTGCAGAAGGGCTAACATATGCAAGTGCGAAAAAGACCGCACAGGCAGATAGAGTTGTCCTTGAAATGACTGTCAAATATGGGTTGAACAAGCGATGGCAGATAAAGAAGAGAATCGCAGAAAACAACGTACCGATAATCATAGCAGTAGCGGATATTGGGGAAAACAGTTATTTGATAGAATCCGACTTTGCCAACGCAGGTTATTTTTTGGGGTTCAATCGTGCGGAGAATATTGACGGGATGAAGTGGAAAATACTTCAGTTTGAGCCTATTCATCAAGAAGATAAAACCGATGAAATTCGCAAAAACAATATTGCATATCATTGGTCACCATCATACAATAAGGCATTCATTTTAAAAAATGGCTTTATTCCGTCATCAGGTAATAACTTATTCTCTTATCCCCCGAGAGTTTATTTTATGTGCGGAAGCTGTACCAATCAAGAACTATCAGATATTGGAAGGGCATTGTGCGAAGCAAATTCCGATAAAAGAAATAATGGTAATTATTCATTGTTTTATATTGACACGACTGAAATCCCGGAAGAGGTCAAGTTTTATTATGATCCAAACATGCCAAATGCTATGTATACATATAATGAGCTTCCAGTATCTGTGATTCTCAATGTGCGAGAGTTTAAACTGAAATAATAAATCATGCCAAAAAAATATAAACTTAAAAAGATATCAAAAGGACACTACGAATATCGTGGTTTTAATATTGACTGCATAGGATATTATCCTCCTGAGCAGAGAGTCTGCTGGGAATGTACTGATGATGACGGTTCTGCGTTTGGGCATTCCTATTCCATGAGAGACTGCATTGCGGAAATTGATTTGGAAATCGAGAGAGAAAATAACCCTTCTTATCTGCAATAATTAACAATGGGTATTTTTTTGTTTTCAGAAAAAAACAATATATTTGCAAAAAAGAGAAATTAATTATGTTTGAAAAATTAAAACACATCAAAAATCAATACCTCATCAAGCATTGCTTCCATGACATGACCCCGCAGCCGAGCTTATTGAAACCAAGTCTAAAGTCTCTTGGTGGTGGAAGTCTCCCGGTGTATGCACCTTACGTCAAGGAGGATGACGTGTTCTATATTGTTGACAAGTTTCAGATAATACCTATCAAGCTTTCATTTAGTTCCATCCTCTTGAAGCATGGCCATGCTATCGTCAGCGCTGTAACTCAAAGCGAAGCCAAGGAATTTAATCTAAGGTCTGTTTATATCAGAATCGTATTTAGCAGCAAGGGTTCAGGAGTAATTATCTTATTCGAGGACCGTGGAAATAATCGCGCCTATGATATGGAGTTTCCTCTTTACCGTACAAGCAAGGACGCATTGGATCATAAGATATACAAAGATGTAGTCAATGTATTCAAGATACCCTTCTTTCCGACAATTTCATCAGTTACTTATGAAAGAAGACCGCGTGAGGAAAATGACGTGCTTTACCTCCATTATTGGAGTGTGGGAATCGACAGTATACTCGGCACAGTCCCAAAACAGGATACATATGTTACCTCGACATTGTTCTTCAAGGAAAACGGAATCACGGTGGGCAACAGATTCCTTGACGCTATTCCCGGTGATTCCGTATACAGGACAAAGGAAGAGGTGGAGAATGCCATATACAGGTCACTTTTAGAGAGTTACTATATGAACAATATTCCGAAAGACGACATGGAGACAATCTGACATTAATAAAAAAGTATTGTTCTTTATCGGAATTTGGTGATATCAAACATTTTCATTACATTTGCAGATAGAAAGATATAAAATATGAGTAAAAAACTAAAATACAGAGTGATTTGCCCATTATGCGGTAAGTCATTTGACAGTAGAGATGGAAAACTTTCTCCTGATGGGAAAGTAGTGTGTCATGAATGTTATGAACACTTCGGGTTTGCACAATATATATGGGCTACCTATGATGTCTACAATGCAGACAAGGCAGATAAGCAGCCTGAGGCTGAGGATTTTGAAAAGAACCAGTATCCGAATTTTGTTCCGAAAGATTGGACGGAATGTTACAGGTTGCCGCTGCATTTGGACGACTATTGCGTTTATGCTTGGGATGCAGATGGAGGCATGGCATTGAGTTGCTTTGAGCTCAAGTATGATGAGAAGGGAAATTATCTATCCGGAGAACCGGAGAGAATAAAGCACATAATTGATGTCATTAATGGAGATTGTTCGTCAGATTTTGAGCCCGAATGGAAACTTTCTGATGAGCCATGCGCAATCACCTATAAAGGAGAACGTCAGTTTCTTGTCAGAGGTTGGGGTCATCTCATTGGTTGTGGAGGCTTGAATCTACCTGCAGAATTAGCAGCCAAAATGCAGGACGAATTTATAAATTACATCCTTGACAAATTAAACGGAAAATAATTATGGGGAAAGGGAAGACAGTAACAAAGGCAAAAGAAAAGTTTATATTCGTTAATAAGAACCCTCTACAGCTTGTGGATGAACTCAAAGAATCCGTAGAGCATTTGGCCAATGATTATGAAAAAGTGCAAGAGGAGCTCCGTGAATCACGAAATGAGGCATATGTAAATGCAGAAATCATGAGGCTTAAGGCTGAGAATGAAAACCTCAAGGAACAGATGAACAGGGGCTTTTTCTTGACAAGCGAAGAGATGACCTCGGTCATAGTATGGCGGAACAGTTGGATTAAGAAAAAGTGGTGCAATAACAGATATGTGGGACCCATTGACGAAGGTTTTACATATCAGTTTTACCCGACCACCATAGGCACCATTATAACAGTCATTGCCCCCGACGGGGAACAATTTGAAGTGAGAAACGAATTGAAGTAAAAAACGAATTATAAATTATGGAAAAGGAAGACAGCAATATCTACATCAAGGTCGGCAGACGTTATGAGCCTGTCGGATATTATTTCTCATCGCAGAATACATGGCTCACAGAGGGCGTATGGGTTGTTCTGAAGAGGCCTTACGGCAAGGAGATTGTCAACGGAAACCATCTTAAGGCGGAATATGGGATTGACAAAATATCAGATCTCAAGGATTTCACGTTTGCAGAGTTGGGAGATGTCCATAAGACGGCGGAAGAGGTAATATCAAAGTTTCCAAACGACTGGTTCAAAACGTCGCACTCCTTGTCAGAAACTGTCAGTATGGTGTTGGGATGCCTGAAGGAAATACAGGAACAAGATAAGAGTGATAAACCATCAGAAAAGGAATAGCATGGCTAATATTTTCAATAAGGCACGAAATTATACGTACCATTTAGAACAGCGTGGCAAAATTACTGCAAAAGATAATAAAAGAACAGTGTTAGACTATTTAGCAGGGGCTATAGATGAGCAAAAAAGAATTATCGAAGTATGTCGGGGGATTGCCCGACATCTTAGACAGCGCTCTGGAGATACGCCAACCGTAGACCTTGTTGAGTCAATCATGTCGGCAATACAAAACGAAGACTACAATTCTCCTAACACAGTAGAGGATTTTGTCCTTTCTACAGAATGCGGCATAACCTATATCGAGCAACAGATCTCGGATCTTGTCATAGATAGGCTCGATTTGAGCGGGCATAGCGTTTCGGGACGCACTTTCAAAAACTGCACTTTCAAAAACTGTATATTATATAGAACAAATATGAAGTATGCAGTTTTTCAAAACTGTACATTTGAAGATTGTTACCTTGAATATGCGGATGTATCAGAGAGTGAATTTGTCAACACTGCTTTTATCATGTGTTCTTGCCACTGTGCCAATTTTGCCTTTGCTAAATTTACCGATACGTCATTCACTAATTGTGACACTGACTACATGTGCGTAGATAATACAAATTTTTCAGGCAATATGGTCAATCCCGCAGTTCCGTTAGATTGCCCCGAAACAGGCTCCTTTATCGGATGGAAGAAGGTGTTTACTGATTTCGATTTCGAAACGAGCTTTCTTGTCGAATTGGAGATACCGGAAGATGCAAAGAGAAGTTCCGCCCTGGGTTCCAAATGCCGCTGCGACAAGGCAAAGGTTCTGTCCATAACCAATATCTACACGGGAGAAAAAGTTTCAGAGGTGGTCAGTGCATACTACGCATGCAAGTATACAGTGGGGGAAATGGTCTACCCTGATTCTTTTGACGAGAACCGGTGGAACGAATGCACGCATGGAATCCATTTCTTCATGAATGACAGCGAGGCATTTCATTATGACGGATAATAGTCGTCCGAGTTTATGATCTTTATGGCACTATTGCTATGAAGATTTTTTTGTATCTTAATTTTTTTTTTAATATATTTGCAGCATGGGAAAGGGAAGATTGATAGAATATATTAAGAGAGAACCACAGGAAGATTGTGGCACGATTCGCCGTTGGGCATCTGCATGGTTTGCTGTTGGAGAAAAAAAAGGAAAGGAACAGGACTACCTGAGAAAAATATTGGAAATGTTGGCTGCGGGGAACTGTGTGAGGATACAATCCAAAAGTGGTTTGCCTGTGGATATCGGCAGCGTATGGGGAGAAAAAAATGGATGGGTAGGTACTTTTTATTGCGCATATAATAGTATACGTTTTTTGAATATTGATATTGAGCCTAAAGTATGTGATAAGGCAAAATACCCATGGGAAAACATTTTTGAGCCTGAGGAGGCTAAGCAGTTACACGGCTTGGGAATTTTATAAAAAATCAAATATTATGAAAGGAATACAGGAACAGATCAACAAATCCATTGCTTGTATAATGAGGGAATTTGCATTTGATGAAGTGCATGATATCATGGAGAAGATGGATTACTGGTGGGGAAAGGCAGAAGATCATAAGGTGCCTTCGGTCGAGGAGATAAAGGGTTTCGTAATAGAGGAACTTCTGCACCTTAAGGATATGGCGTTGGACGAGGACGATAAGAGGAGTTTTCCTCTTTATATAGAATGTGGGAGGTTCATCTTCAGGTGTTACGATGACGGACATATGTGTGCCGTATTTGCGCCTGAGAGCATTGACTCCAATGACTATCTATAAACAGTGGCTAAGATATGGGAGAAGGAGATAAGGCAATAGAGAAGAGGGCAAGAGACTTTGCGGGTTACAATATGCCGTCTTCACAAGATATGGTCACCACCGCAAGGATGGACGGCAAATATGAGGGCTTCAAGGCAGGGGCAGAATGGATGTTCAAGAAAATGATCGATTTTGGAAAGTACCATTATGTCGACTGGGACGATTGATACGGAAATAAAAATAATGGAGGAACAATATGACAATAAATGAGAGGGCAAACGAATATTCAACAGAAATATACGGTTGGGAGGATGCATTCAAATCCTCAATTACGCCAAGCCTTATCGCTACTCTTGGATACAAGAGGGGCGCAGAGGACGAGAGAAAGATTCTTGTTGAGAGGGCGTGGCGGTATTTAGCCAAGAAATTACAAGTTACTGTATTAGGTACTAATGGTCTGATAGTGCTCCAAGGCGGTATCAATGAAGAAGAGTTCAGAAAAATGATGATGGAGGATTGAATATGGTGAATGGAAAGCTAAACATGAAATGGATAAATTGGGTCGACAAGCATCGTGACAAACTGACCATAAGAAACTATGAAGACGAGTCGCTTTCGCTTGTGTCTTTTGAAGCAGGATATAAGCGGGCAATATTGGATGCAGGGAAATGGTTTGACGAATACCTTTCAAAGAGTGAACTTTGCGAAATGGAAGGATATGGTTCGGACGATGATGCAGTGCCAAAGTTTTTAAAGGATATGGAGAAATAATTATGGGATGGGCGGATTGGATTAATGAGCATCATGACAAGTTGATACTAAGGAACTATAAAGAAGAATTACTTTCGCGTGTTTCTTTTAAAGCCGGATACAGACAAGCAGTAATAGATGCAGGAAAATGGTGGTACGAGTATCTTTCGGAGGGCGAACTTTGTAAAATGGAAGGTGATGACATTATGTTAAAATTTTTAAAGGATATAATGGGGGAATAATATGACAAAAGGATGTAGAAACGAATTTCCATACTTTGGAGCGACATACCCTGATGCACATTGCATCAATGGTTATTTATACGATTTGGATTCTGTGGAGGACGGAAATTTCACAATCGGAGGAGATGAGCCTTGCCCGTTCTGCAATACTGAGGAATGGCTGGAGCGTGTGATCGGTACAATTTTCGAGACCAAGGCTGATGCACTTGAATGGAGGGATAAGATTGCAGATAGATGGGATTGTAGACCAATGGAGGGATAGGATAGGATAGGATATGGCGACAGCCAACTACCCCTACATGAAGGGGGGCTTCTTGACTAAAGATTAAATGGTAAATAATTATGACAAGCATTAATAAACAAAAAAAGGCAAAAAATTCTTTTTGCGCAAGTGCACTAAAACAAGGATTAGATAGGCTCAAGAGGATATTCTTTTACGATGCGGCTCAGAGAAAACGAAACAAGAAAGTAGTTTTCGATGAAGAAAATTATTAATTTTAATCTTAAAATAAAGAAACACAACATGGAACTTTATAAGACAATAAATTCTTTTTGCAAGAATTATCCCGCCATTGAAGACTACACATTAAAGACACTTCTCATGAGCGATCCTACTTTTAAGCAAACAGATAGAGGCTCATATATAGGTAGATATGGTGTATGGATCGGCAACATGTATGCCAACGGCAGCATCAAATTGGGAGGCATCCCCGAATTGAGGTCGGCACTTGTTACCTATGATAAGAATAAGTCACAGCTGCCTAACATTAAGGATTGTAAGTCGTTATCTGAACTGATTGAGTGGGTGAAGGATCTTTCTGATGATTTTAAGCCTGTTCGGAAACAGTCCGATGCTAAGGAAAACCTTGAAAAGGTGTATGAGGATGACGAGTGGATCGTGTACGTGCCACACAGCCATACGGCTGCAAGGCGAGGAGGCGAGGGCACCCGATGGTGCACGGCTTCTGAAGATGACTTTTACTATAATATGTATAGTAAACAGGGCCCGCTGTATATCAATGTCCGTAAGTCGGACGGTGCGAAGTACCAGTTTCACTTCGAAACCGATCAGTTCATGGATGCTAACGATGACCCTATAGGATTAAATAAAATTGGACTGTCTGACGGGCTTGCTGAATTTTATACTAAGGTTAATCCGTTATTTAAATATCTAATGAAATATGACTTTGTTGACGAATTTATTAATGGATTTGCAACGGTTGTATTAAATACTAAATATAATTTTATCGACGGCGATGGAAACTTATTATCTCAACAATGGTTTGATTATGTAGGGGATTTTAGTTATGGATTTGCGGAAGTTAAACTAAACGGCAAGCATAATTTTATTAACGCCAAGGGACAATTCTTGTCTCAGCAGTGGTTTGATTGGGTAGGGAATTTTAATGAGGGATTCACAAAGGTTGGACTAAACGGACAGGATAATTTAATTAATACTGAATGGCAAATTTGTGGCTGTTATGGCAAAATAATACCGATGGAGGAATACTATTTATGGCGTGGATAAAATATAAGGAAAAAATAAAATATAAGGAAAATTGTGCAGTTAATTCTGATAGGATTTCGGATATTAGCATAGTATCAACAAAAGTATATCCTAAAGGCAATCTTGAATGGGCAATTAATTTCCGTGATTGCGAAGGATACCAATTCACAATAGAATCATTTGATTCAAAAGAAGATTGTGAGCAGGTATTCAATTATATAGTTGAGGCAATTGGCACGAAATCATATATTGATTTGACCAAAGGCTTGCCAAACCTGAATGAGCACACTCTTATGACTGAGGAATATTTGCTTAATAAAGGATTTTTGAAAGAGGTTGATAATGAATTGGCTCTTGAAGGTTTTGTCTCCCCAAACAATCGGATAATAGTAGGGAGTCATCATCCCCTCAAAACATTTCCATATGATTGGTATGTTATTGTGAAGAAACGGGACATGAATGATGACATCGGAACATTGGATTTTGCATATGTGTATCAGTTTGAAACATTTTTAAAACTTTGTGGGGTTGATTATGGAGAAAAATAATAATACATCGGTTGAGTGCGGAGGAAAAATGACAATTGAGGATTGTATCCACCTTATAAGAGAAAGACTTGTTAGGCTCCCACTAATTATCCAAATAGCAATAGCGTATAACAAACAATTCAACAAGGAGTATTATGATTGTAATGTCAGCATTGCTGCCTAACAGTTACTGCATAGATAGCGAATATATAACCTATGATGTTTTTGCGAGATATAGACCCGGCAGCCAAGTTGTTTATTTGGACAATATATTCTTGAGTTGGAAACAAGTTGATAATGATGCTGAAATATTGAAAGAAGTCGAAAAATTTATTGAACGTGTCTGCAAGGAAGCATCCGAATAAGAGATTGTTTATTTCGAGGAGAAAAATTAGTTTTATGGAAAATATATTTAAAGGAGCGTTTCTTGCGAACGAGTTTATTCGCAAAGATGGCGCGGTATTGTTATACGCCTGCACCAAGAATGATAAGGCAATTCTTGCTAAAGGAGAAGATTCCAAGGGAAAGGCTCAGTTATGTACCTATAATTTAGATGGTACAAGTGCCGACGGTGATGATGAGAAGCGAATTGTCGGGAAAGTCATAATGACAAGAGACTTTGAATACAAGATTGTTTATTTTGAGGAAAAAGAATAAATTTATGAGAAATATATTTGAAGACGCCAAATTTGGCGATATATTTGTTGATGCAGACGGCAGAGAAATGAAATTCGTCATGTACGATGAACTTGGAGCCAGATTATTAGAAGGTGATAAGAGCACAAAACAATGGTTGTGGAGATATAATTTAGACGGAACAGATGCTTTTGGAGAGGTTAAGATTTGGCGCAAGGGAATTCCCAAACAACAGCTGATGACTGAGGAATATTTGCTTGATAAAGGATTTATAAAAGATTTTGATGAAACAACAAGTCTTACACGTTTTGATAGTCCAAATAAGAAGATATCAGTATGGTTTCACCCTCCTAGAATTCAACCTCCATATAATTGCTACGTACATATAGTTGACTATATTAATAATTTTCGGGAAATTCGAGGTTCTTTAGAAATTGCTTACGTAGATGAATTTGAATCATTTTTGAAACTTTGTAAAGTCGATTATGAAGAAAAATAATATATTTAAAAAGGCATTTCTTGGAGACGTATTTATTCGCAAAGATGGTGTGAAATTGTTCTACACCTGTACCAAGAATGGTAAGGCAATTCTTGCTAAAGGAGAAGATTCTAAGGAAAAGGCTCAGTTATGTACCTATAATTTAGATGGTACAAGCGCCGACAGTGATGATGAGAAGCGAATTATCGAAAGAGTCATAAGGACGAAAAACTTTGGATACAAAGTTGTTTATTCTTAAGAAAAAGAACAGATTTATGAAAAATATATTTGAAAACGCTAAGTTTGGTGATGTATTCATTGCCATGGATGGTAAAGAAGTAAAATTCATCATGGCAGATAATCATAAAGCCGTACTATTAGAAGAAGATAGTATTACGGGAAGACAGAGAATGTTGAAATGCAATTTAGATGGAACCGTTGATTATGGAGAGGTTGAGATTTTGCATAAGGCAGCTCCAAAACCAATGACGGAAGAGTACCTTCTTAATAAAGGATATTCAAAATATCTATATACGAGTACCATTGAATATATCAGTTCAAACAGTCAAATAATGGTTCGTCATGGACATGGAGTAACTAATAGCCCATCTTGTAATTGGCATGTACATGTTGATAATCATTCTTTTGACTCGATAGGATCTTTGGATTTTGAATATATTGAGGAGTTTGAATCTTTTTAAAACTTTGTGGAGTTGAAAATTATGATTAATGTAGAAATTGTGACTAATGTAGAAATTATGAAATTTCTTAAAGAGAATCCGTTGGATAGGTATGAAATCCTCTTAACCTTATTAGAGGGCGACACCACTTCAATAGATAAACTTGTTAAGTATAAGAAGGATTCTCTCTTAGAAAAATAGTAGAAAAAAATACGGAGGAAATATGAAAAATATTTTTAGAGATGCAAAATTCGGGGACAGGTTTACCTGTTTTGAGGGAGGCAAAGAAGATGATTGTGTTTTCTTGGAGAAGATGGATGTTGGGGATAATTGCCCACCGAGGTATAAATTGGCAAGGAAAATAGATGTCAAATACGAGGACGGAAGGGAGAAGAGCTTTACGTCGGAAATTATTGCCGATAAGGACGGAAAGGTTTATGAGGGGTGTGTGATTGGATTAACAAGGGAAGTTGTTATTGCCTTGCTAAGAGGAACACCACCGATTATTTATCCAATATTAGGAGAAGAATCACAAGATTTGGTACGTTATATCGGTTATGGTAAATGGGGATGGAAAAGTGAAAAAGAAATTTTGAATAATACAAAATATTCAACCAATTACCTTTATAGCCTATATTTGGGACAAAAAACGAAAGAAGACATAAATTAAAGGGACATGAAGAATAATAACGGTTTGTGGACAATATTATGAAAAGGATATGGGATTTTTTGAAGGGGGGGTTTGGCTTGCATGTTGCTTTGTCGCTGTACTAAGGACTATGACTTGAAATACAAAGCTGTATTAGATAGTACATGGGTAGGGCAAGGTCTGACCGTCAAATTCGTAATGCCTAAGATTATGTCATTGGAAAGAGGCGATAACATAACCGAATATAGTTATCATTTTACAGGCAAGGAAAGGATTGAGTGTGTGAATCTGATATATGGAGGCTCATCAACGTTCACGATACGTGTGGAAGGCGCATACATGAAATTCGGTAATGATGTTTTGGGCTATTATAATTTGCAGAAAAAATAGAATATGATAGAGGTTGAAAATTTTGAATTCGCCTATGTCGAAGAACTTGAAACATTTTTAAAACTTTATGGACTCGAATTGTAAAAATATTTTTAAAAAAGCAAAATTCGGTGATGTCTTTGTTTGTAGGAACGGGTGGAGACTCCTGTTTATCGCCAAAGATGAGGAGAAAGCCCTTCTCCTGAAGCAAGGAACACTGAAAGATATCCTGTACGAATATAACCTGTCAGGAAGACTGATGCTTGATGGCGAGGAGACGGTGGGTAGCGATACTGATATTAAGTTCGAAGCAATACCGTTAGTCAAACTGAAACTCAAGAAAATGTAGTCAAGAAAATGCCTATAAAAAAGAAATAACTGACTGATCAATCTCGGAAATTTTGCGGTTTCCGAGATTTTTTATATATTTGCAAAAAAGAGAAACAAACATGAGACAATTTAACTTAGAAGAATACCTGAAGAATCCTAATCAAAAGGTTGTTACAAGAGACGGACACAAAGTAAGAATATTATGTACAGATAGAAAACATGAATATCCTATATTAGCACTTATTGATAGTAACTCAACAGAAGAGATTGTATGCTATACTATTAATGGTAAATGTTATCGTAATACAGAAGATGATTCGGATTTGTTTTTTGCACCAGAGAAGAAACTATACTCTTTTAAAGAGGGGGACCGTGTTTTGGTAAGAGATTCTGATACATCGTGGAGCTTTGATTATTTTGATTCTTACAACAGAGAAGATTCCTTTTACCCATATATGTGTAGATATGCTCCGTATGAACAGTGCATTCCATTGAATGAGCACACATGGAAATTATTGGGCACGACTGATGAATATAAAGAAGAAACGACGGATTAAAGGAAAATTTTTGCCGACCATGAAAGATACATTTGAAAAAGCCAAAGTTGAAAACAATCCTGAACTGACGGAGGCACAGGCTATATACAGCAAGAACAAGTCGCATCTCTTTAACATTAAGAGATGTAAATCCCTGTCAAAACTGATTGAGTGGGTGAAGCGCTTGCCCGATGACTTCAAGGCTGTCAGAAAGCAGTCCAAGGTTAATGCGGACCTTGAAAAGGTGTATGAGGACAATGAGTGGGTGGTGTATGTACCACACAGTCATGCTGCAGCAAAACAAGTTGGAAAGGGTTCTAACTGGAGCATCGCGTTTGATGATGACTATTATTACAACATATATAGTGCACAGGGACCTCTTTATATCAATATCCGCAAGTCTGACAATGTGAAGTTTCAGTTTCATTTTGAAACAGGGCAGTTTATGAATTCTAATAAAGGACCTATACAATTAAATAAAATTGGATTGTCCAAGGGCGCTGTTGACTTCTACGCTAAGATTGACTCTACGTTTAACTTCAGATTGAAGTTTGATTGGATGGGAGATTTTAAGGAGGGATTCGCAGCAGTTAAACTAAACGGGAAGTGCAATTTCATCAACGCCAAGGGACAATTCTTGTCTGAACAGTGGTTTACTTGGGTAGGGGATTTTAAGGATGGATTTGCCGATGTTAAAATAAACGGTAAGAGGATTTATATCAACACCGAAGGGCAACTCTTGTCTACACGTTAGTTTTGGCAAACGGAAATTTTATTATTTCTGAAATCTTTGATATATTTGCAATATGAAAAATATAAAATATGAAAGCAATTAATATAACAGAAAAAGAAGTGCTGGCAGCTTTTAGCGCAGCTAAGAGCGAAGAAACTAAACAGGTACTTACTGCTCTTTTTGGACAACAAAAGAAAAAGATGAAGCCCACTCTAGATAACTACAAAACGATCAAAACATATGAAGATGCTTGTGAAGCTCTTAATTTGGCACCAATTTACGCCGACCTTGCCAAAGATGCCGACAGAACCATATGTCAATATTCAGAAGCACAGAGGCAATATGGTTATATAATGAAACTGCCAAAGCATACACTAGCCCTTATGAAACTTGAGGTCATCAGTCGTGCTCTTTGGGGACGTAACTGGGAGCCTAAACCGCATGCATATGGAATAGCAATGCTATATTATCCATCTTTTACCCTCCTGACTAGTAATACGATTACCACCCTTGATGAAAAACAGAGAGATACCCTTATAACTACTTCAGCTGGGAAGTTTGGTTGTCTGGATACAAGATCTCACGCCTCATTTGAAGCTACGTACTTCGGGTTCCGTTTGTGCCAGGAAACTGAAGAAAAGGCAGAATATTTTGGACAACAGTTCATTGAGTTGTGGGCTGAATATCTATTTAGTTTTGATTAAAATAATCACTTATAAATTATAAAAATTATGAAAATTACATTTCTTAAAAAGATTAAAGAGTATTTGTTTGTTCGGCATATAACAAACTATAGTTTTATGGTTGGAAAATTAGGCTATTGTAGCCACACCAAAAATGAACGCATTAACTTTTACGTGTTGACGTTTGGTAGTTGGTTCAACAAATGGTTTCTTGAACGTATTGAACTTGTTATATGGGCAAAAGATAATCTTCCCCGCATTGCAATATCAGGACCTAAACATATATTTTGGTGGTTTTTGAAAACATCGAAAGATAAAAATGATTTCTCGTATAAAAGGTTCCGTATAACTGAAAATGATCATGTTTTTTGTGGTTAAAAAGAATAGAGCATATTCTTAATTGAAAGATTTTTGTTTATATTGATTTTTTATATATTTGCAAAAAGAAAATTTATTTTTGTTTGATTAATTATGGCAAAGATACTTTATAAAGAAAATTGCAAGAGCAAAAATATCATTGAATGTATCGAGGGCATTGAAATTGAACTGCTTAACGGTCAGAAGGCACTTATCTATCCAAAGTACTCAGAAAAGATGTTACTTCCGACATATAAGATAGCATCTTGGAACGCAAAGGAAAACAGTGAGATTGATGCTCTAAAGAAAGAGTACAGTCATTTGGCAACTGAAGAGCTCTTGAGATGTGGAAGTCCTGCTGCTGAACATGTCAGCAATTTTCATTCAGACAAATATGGGGTATTCAATCTACCTACACTGCTTGCTGCTATGGAGATTCAGAGTCAGAAAGAGGACATTGATGCAATGGCGAAGACAATCAAAGGAACGGACTTGCTTCATGATTTCATCAGTTGTGCTTGGTCTTGTTCACGGCACCACAAGGACACTGGTTGGCTTGCGAGTGGCGACTATGGTTCTGCCAGCAGTTTCTACTTGTATGCTCAGCACCTTACTATTCCCGTCGTACTTTACAGATAATCTTAGTTTATAATATTAATAAAAAAAGTAATATGGCAGCTAAAAATTACGATATTGTGTGCGGTTGGCAGAATGCATACATCGCAAAACACACAAAAACAAATAAAATGTCGGATGACCGTAAGGTGATTACTGATGGAGAAATTATGATGCTTATTGATTTTGCATTGGGGAAGTTTCTCTCAGATAATGGTAAGGAGAAAGGAGGATTTGAATTTCCGTCACAAGTTAAAGATGGTTATAAGGTCAAAGTTGAATTGGTAAAGGAATAAGATTATGGCAAGAATAGTGTATAAAAAGGGGTTTGAGAATCAAAACAGACTCGAATGCATTGAAGGCATTGAGATTGATATGTTGAACGGGCAGTATGCCCTCATTTATCCAAAATATGAAGATTTACCGCTCTTAGAAATAGGTAGATTTAGCAATTGGAAAGCGAAATCCATGACACAAATTGAGGCACTGAAGGTAGAATACAGCGCGGAGGAAACAGACGAACTGTTTACGCTTGATTCACCTGCAGCGGAGTTTGTCCGTAAGTTCAAGAGCGATGTTTACGGGCATTTCAATCTACCGACATTATTTGCAGCAATGGAGATTACATACCAGCGGAAAGACATTAATAAACTTGCTGAAACTATTGAAGGTGCGGAGTTGTTGGAAGAGTTCATGCACGTGTCAAGTTGTTCCCACTGCGGTTTGAGTAGTAGATGGATTGCGAATAGCTACAACGGTTTTGCCGATGCTGGTATCTTGTACAACTCGTATGCATGTGTTCCTACTGTAATCTACAGAAAATTTTTAGAATCAAAGCCAAAAACAGGTACTTGTAGTAGATTGGATGTCATAAAATTTTTGAAAGAGAACCCCATTGACAGATTTGCTGTTCTTGCAACATTATTGGAGGATGACACAATTTCAATTGCAGAACTTGTCAAGCAGAAGGAGGTATCTCTTAAGAAAGTGGCAGGAGAGAAGACGGAAGAGTTGGCAAATGCATGTGGACTTATTGTGCGTTATAAGGATAAGATAAACACAAAGACTGTCAATGGTGACGCACAGGAATTTTTGGATAATTGCAGCTATACCGGAATTGCAGGATACGGTAAACATAAATAGAAAAATCATGGAACAATTTAGTTTAGAACAGATAAACAAGCTTGTAGCAGGGTGTGAAAAGATTAGGAAAGATATGGCCGAAATTACTCGCCAACAAGAGGCACAAAATGATGCATTTGAGCAAGAGTTATATGATAAAGGAAAAGAGCTTTCAAAAATTAAGCAGGCAATTAGTGCCCACAGTATCAGCATTTTGGAAGCAGCTTTTCCAAAAAATTTCAAAATTGTTGATTTGAATGAAAATTTGGCGGTAATATGCAAAACGAAAAACATTTCTTTTAAAGATGATAAAATTGTAGTAGTTTTTGATAAATTGTACTTCAGTCGTTATGGTGAAACAAAGTCGCAATTTTCAATATATAAAAAAATAGATTCATGGTATTTTAATGATCTTGACGAGATATTAAATTACATAAAGGATAACCTTCAAGAACTAACAGAAGAAGAATATAATGAATGCAAAAAGAAAATATTCGAAACGGCATCAAATATAGTGTAGAAAATCTTTATCCCGTGATGAAATAGGACTAAAATTTGAAATAAAAAGAAAATGATTATGAAGCAATTTAATTTAGTAAAGTATTTGGAGAACCCTAATCAAAAGATTATCACAAAAGACGGCAAAAGTGTAAGGATTATTTGTGCTGATAGAGAAGCTTCGGACTTTCCAATAGTGGCACTTATAAAAATTAGAGATAGAGAAGGAGTCTTTATGTATTCTTTAAATGGGCAATGTTGCGATTCAAAAAACACTGACCTTGATTTGTTCTTCGTAACGGAAGATACAGAAAACGAAGAAAAAACCGTTACACCTATGGCAACAACTAAAGTTGCTCGGGGAGGAATAAGCACGAAACAATTTAACTTAGAAGAATACTTGAAGAATCCACAAAGGAAGATTGTTACAAAGGATGGCAAAAGTGCGCGAATTATTTGTACGGACAGAAACGGTTTGAATATAAAACCAATCGCAGCATTAATCACAATACCAAATGGCGATGAAATTATTGAAACCTATTGGGAGAATGGAGTAGCAACACGTGGATACGAAGATAACCCGTATAATTTATTCTTCGCAACAGAGAAGAAAAGCGGATGGTTAAACGTATATACAGATGATGAATATGAACGTGGATGCCATTTCTCTGGGGGTATTTTTAATACCAAAGAGGAAGCGTTGGAACATATATCGTCTCGGTATACTTATGCTGATACGGTTAAAATTGAATGGGAGGAATAAATTATGATTTTTGAAGCAGAATTCAGTAATGAGAAGTGGGAACTTCCAGAAATCCTTAATTATGAGGAATACAGTTATAATAAGTCGTGTGCCTGCAATGAGTGTAATTATTCTTTGACGCATCCTTATTCCTATAGAGAGGGAATTGTAGGGTACTGCTCTACTGATAATGGACACTTTATTTGTTTCGTATGTCCTAAATGCGGTTCCAAATACAGATACCACTTTTCAAGGGCTGGTGAAAAGTTTGGAAATTTGGAAGGGTGGAAAGAAGATGCGGCAATGGCATTGTCTTTAGGCGATTATGAACATTTTAAAGTTAAATAAAATATGAGTGAATTATATTGGATTAGCATTATTTCTAATCTACATGTTATATTTCAAGTACTTTTTATTATTAGTGTTTTCTTGAGTGTTGCTCAAATAATGGCTATTATTATATGCGGAGATGAAACGCCTGAAAATGCGGGCAAGCATACAAAATTAAGTATAATTACGGTTTTTATTTTTGGATTAGGCATGATTCTTACACCAAGTAAAGATGAAGCCTACCTCATTTATGGGGTTGGACCCATTGTGGATTATTGTAAATCCAATTCCAAAGTAAAAGAAACCCCCGACAAGGCGATAGATGCACTCAACAGATACTTAGATAGCATTAAAAATGATGGAAAAGGAGGCAAATAAATATGGAACAATTTAAAAAAATGCAATTGCATCCCAAAAAGAAAACTGGTTGGGTAAACGTATATAAAGATTATGACGATACTACTATTATCGGTGCAGTACATGACACTGAAGAAGAAGCTATGTCTATCAACAATGACTCACTTACTTACGTAGATACTATAAAAATTGAATGGGAAGAATAATATAAAAGAATTTGAATTATGGGTATAATTATTTTATTTGTCTGTGCATCAATTGCATTGGCGTTTTTGTCAGGTATGCTGTGTATGATAATGAGTGATTCTTGTGTTTATGATGACAGTACTGCACTTTGGTTTACACTTACTATACTTAGTCTTTTATTAAGCATTGGGATTTCTACAAGTGTAATACAGAAATATTATGAGACAAAATATGAGAAAAAAGAATGGTCGTCAGTCAAATACAATCTCAAAAAGAAAGTCATTACTATTGAAGAAGACAACACTATTGCATTAGACACAGTTTACACATTTAAGCGCAAATAAAGAATAATCAAATGAAATCAAATTGTTTTAGGCATGATTACGCAAAAAGAAAAAATAATGATATGCAAGGTGTTAAGAAGGGAAACTGCCTGTGGAATGATGGATGCTTCACATGCATTTGATGAACTTATAAAGGCACTTAAAATGAAGCCTAAACACATTATGGATGTACCACAAAACATTAAAATAACTTGGGAATATTATGACAAAACAAGAAACGATCAATTGGGAACAGCGTAGGTATGAGCTTGCAAAAGAAATATTTATAACTTTTCTTGCAAAGACAGAGACAAAAATTCCTTGTAATTATATAAGTGTTGCAATTGAGTTTGCTGATGCAATCATTGAAGGCTTAAAAAAGTATTAAATTATGGCGTGGATAAAAATCAATAAACGTTGCTTCGTCAATGCGGATAGAATTACGGATGTTAAGATGCTAAAAAATATAGACGACTCTTATTATATAAAATTTCTCATTAACGGAGACGATTGGCGCACCTCTAAATGCTTTGATCAACTTGAAAAATGCGAAGAGATATTTGACAAGTTATGGATTGCAATAAGCTCGAATAAAAGCATTGATATTAGCGAAGAGAAAAATTGATAAGTTACTAATATGGCAAAAATAGTTTACAAGAAAGGTCTTGAAGGGCAGAACAAAATTGATTGTATTGAGGGTATTGAAATCGAAATGATGAATGGGCAGTGTGCTCTCATTTATCCGAAGTACGCAGATTTGCCAATGGCAGATGTGGAAAATATCAAAGAGTATAAGGAATTTAAAATAAGTGAGATTGATGCAATGAAAGCTGAGGATAGTACAGGGGCAACGAATAAACTGATTGCTCTTGGCTCTCCCGCAGCAGGATTCGTTCGTCAGTTCAACTCTAATATTCACGGGCCATACAATCTGCCAACATTGGTTGCTGCGGTGGAGATTTCATGCCAGTCAAAAGACATTAATATCATAGCAAAAACCATAGAGGGAGCAGATTTGATAGAGGATGATCCGGAGGTATCATCTTGTTTCCAAGCTACAGATTTGAGTATGTGGTTTGCATATAATGGTGGCTTTGTTGGTACTACATGGGCAGATTTCCCTACCACATCTGTTCCAACCATTGTCTATAAAAAGCGACGCATGAGAAAAGTGTCTTCGTGGATGACTGATGCATCCGTTCCAACTACTGTCTACAAAAAGCCACAAACAGTGTATATGGTAACATCAGAGCGAGCAGAAAAAGAAGACTTACAGAGTCTTATTGATGAGACAAAGTTATTCGCAAGCTTTGATGACGCCAAAGAATATACAAAACGCAAATTCGAAGAGGTTCTGAAAATTTTCGGTGTCACAAAAGATAACGTAAAAGTAGAAGAATCGGAAAAGGAAAATTCTGAGGAACTATATTCTATTCACTCAAACTTTCTGTATTCCGGTCATGAGTGGGACATTTGGGTTACAATTCAGGAAAAAGAAATTCAATGATATGGAAATAAAAAACTTTGAAGAACGATTGGCTAAGTTTATAACATTCGCAGATATTAGGCTTAACTGTATGATGATAAAAGACTACGGGCAGTATTTTGTAGAAAGGGCAAGCAAATATGCGGAAAAGGTATATAAAGAGAAAACATTATTTATTCCGCACGACTTTTACCTTAAGCTGTGCAGCATGGCTCATGAAGAACGGCAGGATGAAATAAGGGAATATATTCGGTGCATGATTAAAGAATCAGTAGAACTTGCTTATTTGGAAGGTACTAAAGATGGAAGAAAAAATCCTGATAAAGGTCCTGTTGCGAAAGGCATATACGATGAAAGTCGTGAGCTGATGCTGACTTTTATGTATGGGGACAATGACAGTGCTGAGGACATGAGGGAGGCGGTACAAAAATATGCGGACATTTATAATGAAGCATCATTAAGCCATGATACAGAAAAGTTGGATAAACTTGAAACAATATCAGAATTTTCCAATATTCTAAAGAAAGAGTTTGCTGATATAGTTAAGGAACAATATAATTCGGACGATATAGGATATATTGATTTTGACAATCAAAGCAATTATACAAAAGGCTCAATAGAGCACACAATAGAAGAACTGTTTACCAAATATAAGAGTATACAAGAGAAAGACGTTATTCCATCCCTTTCAAATTTTTGGTGTAACGGGGAAATGTGCATTGTCAGGATTTTGTATGGTTATGCTGAAGTGTTTATCGCATAAAAGATCAATCTCAGAAATTTTGTAGTTTCTGAGATTTTTTATATATTTGCAGTAAGAAAAAATAATAAAACTTATGGAAACATTTGTTAGTGTATTAATTTGGGTGCTTTTGGCACTGTGGTGCAAGAAAATTGCAGAAAAGAATCATCGGGATAGTTCGATTGCAATTATTGTTGGCCTCCTTTTTGGCATTTTTGCCGTCATCTGCTATTATATTGCAGGCGAAAAGAATCCTACAATAGGGCCAAAGGTATAGAGGAATAAACAGCGATTTTAAGCCATAAAAAAATGAAAAAACTTTTTAAAAGCAAAACAAATAAATGTATTTGTGGCGTTTGTGGCGGTCTTGCAGAATATGCTGATACTGACCCTACAATAATAAGACTTGCAGCAGTGCTTTTGATATTTGCCTCAGGGCTTTTTCTTGGGCTATTGTTGTATCTTATTGCTGCAATTATAATGCCAACGAACAAGGAATCATAAAGAAAAAGATTATGGAAAGAAAAGGTTTTGTCTGTCCGTTTTGTGCAAAATATTACAGGGATTCCGAAGAAAAGCATCAATACAATGGATGGATGATGTGTAAAAACTGTTACGACAAGCTGAAAAACCACGAAGGTCTTATCTTAGAGGAAGATATTGATAGGCAGGCAGACATGCTTTTCCCAAAAGACACTGACATAGAGAAAAAGACCGCTTATCGTAATGGAGCGCGGTGGATGATGCATTTATGGATGGCGGATATCATATGGTCGGAAAGATAAAAAGATAATTAGTTTTGAACACATGAAGGCCACAAAAATTAGAAAAGAATTAGAGAAGACAGAACGTTTGATTGCAAAGGCAGACAGTCACAGACAATTGTTATGGAGAATGATATTACCGTATATGTCTGAGGAGTTTCACGACGAATCCTGCTATATTGATGAAGCAAGGGGAGACGGTCTTGTCGTTGTATACGAAGAGAGGTTTAATTTTGTTAGAGATTATCCGGTAAGTCAAATTATTGATCTTATTGAAGAAGGCGTGGAAAATATAACGCCTGAGCAACTGATAGCAATATAGCAAAATATTTGAGGAAACGAATTAATTTTATTATATTTGCAGAAAAGGAAAACTATGGAAAATAAAAAATTAGACGAGCTCAAAAGCGAATATAGCTCACTTTCGAAGGAGCTTAAAGAGGGTAGAGTTAAACTCAATTCCATAATGAAGGAAATCAAGGTGGAAATGCAAAAGGAAATTGAAGAGGTCCGAAACAGCATGCGAGGAAAGATACTTAGGTCTGTTGGTAGCAATAACTGTTGGGGCAGTATCATAGTGGTTTCCAATGTTGATGCAGTGTGGCAGAACAATGGGCTATACGAGTGGACACTTGTCGGAAAAAAGTACAACTATGATTTCGATGCCAAATGTTGCAATATCAATGAGAACAGCATCTGCGATTGCGTAGGAGTTTCCCGAGAGTTCTCCATTCCTCAGTTCAAAGCATATATTGCTACCGAGTTTGAGGAGCTTTCAAAAACTGATTTTCAGGAAATTATGGACAAACTTGTTGAATGTTTTTTTACGAGGAAGTAAGATATGGAGCGATTTTCTTTGAAGGAATATATAAGGAATCCAAAGCGGAGAATAGTGACCGAATGTGGAAACAACGCAAGGATTATCTGCACTGACAGTAAAATGAAGATGTACGGCATTGATTTTCCCGTAGTTGCACTTGTCAAATACGAGGGCAATGAAACTGCATGGTCATATACGGCAGATGGACGGAATTCGTTCTCAGAATTTGACTTGTACTTTGCAGAAAATTCCCAAAAAGATAACAAGTAATAGTTTATGTTTTATTATAAAAAATAATTAGTTATGAATGAGTTATATTGGATTAATGTTCTAGGAGCCCTTAGTAACATATCATCATTGTTTTGTTTTGTTTTTGGCGCAGCAACTATAATATCTTTTGTGTGGAGTATTGCAGTTGTAATTGAGGAAGATGTAGATGATAAAATTCGTCAAATACCTAAAAAATATTTAAAATACTTTGCAATATTGTTTAGTATATTTTTAACAATCAATATTTTTGTTCCTAACAAAAATGATTTATATGTCATCTATGGTATCGGAAACGTTGTTGATTATTGCAAGAAGAATGATGACATGAAAGAACTTCCTGACAATGCTATCAAGGCATTGAATCTATATTTAAAAAATAATATTAAGGAAAACGAAGAAAACAACTAACGATTATGGCAGATAAAGAACAATTTTCACAAGAAACAGACCTTAGCGGAGTTAACCCTATCGAACATGAGATTTCCTTTTACGAAAACATTCTCCGTGAAACAGAGGACAAATTAGCCGCACTCCGTAAGAAATTAGATGAGACTGATTCAGACCTCACTCCAAACTATAAGGGAAAATATTTTATAGATGAAAGCAAGGGCGTCAGGAAGAAAATTATACGTGTAGAGTCGTTTCATAAGGTTAATGGCTTGTGGTATATTTTAGGCAAACGTTATGATTTTGGTTTTACAAAGGAAAATGCAACTCTCTACATAGAGAATAATTATTCTGAAATATTATTGGGTTTTCAAAGCAGCTGCAATATGTCATCTAAAGGAGCAAGGAGTTGTTTCGAGAAAAATTTCAAGGGGATATCAAAAGAAGAATTTGATGAATACCAAAAACACATGATCAGGCATTTTCTATCCGAGTAGTCATTATATTTTCCCGGGAATTTTGTGGTTCTCGGGATTTTTTATATATTTGCAAAAAGAGACAGAAGAATATGGATAAGGAAGATATTTTAAATGATCTTTGTCGGTATGCAATTAATAAACTGACATTTGAACAATACCACAGTTTCGGCAGCCCTGAAAAATTCCAAGAGTGGGTGGAAGAAAACTATAGACCAATTCCAAAGAAGGAATTAGTTACAGGAAAAGAATATAAAGGAGTGAGCCGCAATGCCTCCAAAGCAATATGGGACGGAGAGAAATTCGTATTCGGCAGACGTAAGCCCGGGGGTAAATATGCGAAGCAAATAGACCATTTTGAAGATGATCAAGAGTGTGGATATGATGTTTTTGTGCCGATAGAGGAACTTTAAAAAACATAAAATATATAAGATTATGGAAAATAAAAACTTGGTACTAATAATGGACCTTAAAGAACAACTTAAAAAAGCCATAGCAGACAAACGCAGTAAAGAGAAGGAGATTGCAAACCTTGTAGCCCAAATTGAAGAATTGGAAACGCAAGATACAGGCAAAATTCCCCCGAAATACTTTAAATCTAAGGGGCTTGACGTTTTTAGTATAACAGCTTATAAGACTAAAAGCACTAAAAAGAATTTGCCTGACGGCTATTTCTACGCTGATATAGTGACTGTTTACTATGACGCGACGATGAATATCGACCAAGTTCAATACCTTGTCGATGAGCGGTGCTGCTATCCAAAAAGATGTTCTTTCGCAGATATGTACGATGAAATAACCGAAGCCGAATACAATAACATCAAAAAGAAAGCGATGGATGCAATCGCCAAGTGATTTAAAATTATATAAATATGGAAAACGAAAGAATCAAGGCTCTCGAAGAGGAGCTGCGCTCGCTTGAAAATAGAAAATGCGAAATCAAGCAGCAGATTTACGAGGAAAAGGCAAGCTCCGTGCAAAAAATAATCGGAAAATATTTCCTGCAAAAGACCAACGAACCCGATATGTTTTTTATTATAAAACCAACAGCCATGATTCGGTATGATCCCAATCTCGGCACTATGATATCCGTGGAGTCTATGCGCATCAACACTTCACAAACTCCAGTAGTTTTATACTATGCGGACGCCTGTATACCCCTTATGACCTTAATTACCAGTTGTCAGGAAATAACAGAGGATGAATATCATGACTATAAGCTGAAAGCAATCAACATAATTCTAAAAACAGCGCAAGATAAAGATAAATAACAAATAGGCTTAAATAATACAGATATGGAAAAGAAAGAAATTATTAAACTTGAAAGTAAGGCTAAAGAACTTGACGAAGAACTTAGCATTCTTAACGAACGCATTTTCAAAGAAAAATATCATTTTGCGGCGAAAGAACTGACGGGCAGATGCTTCATGTCCAAAAATTCGGACGAGGTTTATGCTCTGAAGCTTACATGGGTAGATACTCCGAGTTATGGAGCGAGCACCATCGTATGTATGGAGACTGTCACTATCAACTACACAGCATCGCACTCATGCGCCGAATATCACAAAAATGTATCCGATACCCTTAGATACTTGGCAAACTATCAAGAAATAACTGAGGTAGAATACAATGCTATAAAAACAGAAGCAGCGGAGAAGATTCTCAACTCCATTCGGGAAAATCATGAAACGGCAGGAGAATCACCAAGCGAATTGGTATATGTTGAACACTCCGAGACCGAAGAAATAACGGCTGATTTACAGCGAAAATCTTCATAAAATTTGCGCCCCTCTATTAATTAGGGAGGCGCAATTCAAATGAAAACTAAGGAGCTTGTATGTTTAAATCATCCTGTATGTATACGCTGAAAATTGTATCCGTACTTCCACCTATACCGTTTGGAATATTGCCGCTGCCAATCTGCCCGGTACTGATTAGGTTGTTGCCTGAGGAATCTTTTATCACATAAAGGCCAACACATGTCCATGAAATGCTTTCAGCATTCACTCTTGTTTGATAGGCTAATCCTGATTCACTCTTTTTATTACCCCTATTATCTACAGCCTTGTAATTAAATATAGCTCCGTTAGAAGGATAGAATGTAACAATATATTTACCTCCGTACCATTCCTGAGATGAAGGTGGAGTAACAGGATTGCCCGTGCATATATTAAAGAATGAAGGGTTAAATTTATAAAAAGCACTCGGGAAATTAATTATAACAGATGGATCAGAGCAATATACATATGAGACATGAAAACGTTCATCATTTGCATATTTGTAATAATAATTCAATGACGGTGTAATAGTCGACATTGCGGAACCCGTTGCGTCAAATAAGCGTTTGCCATTATCACTGCCCTGTATCTCATAAGCCGCGCCGTTAACAGTTAATGCTTATGATGCAAACAAAGACTATACAGGAAACGATTCTGGCAACTGCGTTAATTCAACTACAGTGAACTGCAGTAGTGACGGTTATTATTATTGGAGCCCGTCACTGGTGAATTTTGCCGGTAACGGCAATGAGACCAACAGTAAATTAATGAAATCTTCGTTTACGGAAGTAGAACAGATATCAGGCTATTATTATAAGATAATTCCTAAAGGGCTTCCTGATTATGGCTATGCATATTATTATCCACATGAAAAGTATATAGTCAAGTATGTTTCTACCGCCGATACAGAGACTTCCCCTTTATATGCAATAACGGGAAATACAATATCCCACCTTACGAGATTTGTGCGTTCCACCAAACGTCTAAAAATTTCAGATCTTATATTTAGTTTTTACCCTAATAATCTTATGACATCGGGGACTTCGATATCTTCTCCTTATTGTATGCCAAGCTCGGTATATTATGATGATTATCATATGGTTGACAACGGCAAAGGCAGGGGCTATGTCTGCGGTCCTAACGATGTTCGCCCATTCCGTTTAGCTACTGTGGCTTTACAGTCAAACAACATTGCACCTTTTAGTGTCAACATAACAGGAATGGGAATTACCAAATGGACAACATTCCCGATGGATAATGCCCAAAACATGGTGATATATAAAGTACCGCATGAAAGCATCTTGAAATTCAATAGATATATATCTAATAGTCTGAACGGAACTATAACTCTACCGAAAAAACTAACTATTACCGGAGATACAACTATTGATTTGTCTTTTTACAGGAAAACATATACATTTAACATTTCTTCCATGACAGGTAGTTTTGATTATTGTTCCCAAACCGGCGAACTGAAAAAAGGCCGCATAGGAACAGGCGATACTATTGGCACATTTACAGTTAAAGGCAATTGGAGTGGAGAACGTCCTAGCAATGCAGACAGAATATTAGTTACCTTTGTTCTTGAAGGTGGAAAAAATCCAAGCGGATATACTACCTATGCAAGTTTTACTTATACGGATAAATTTTTCACGTCAGCAATAACTGTTATCTCCCCAGTATATAGGCCTCCGTTGTATTCGTCACATGTTTTGAGTTGTAATTTTATCATATGACGTGGAATAACGATATGATAAGACCGTTCAAGTGTACTTTCTGTGGTAAAGGTATAGTCCATGTACCCATCAAGAGAAGCCGTAACTACTAACGGTGGAGTTTTAGAAATAGACATGAAGACATAACCTCCTGCAGTTACCGCTGTTTGTGGTTGTGCAAAAAAACTATCTTTTGACGATTTCACAGAAATCTTAACACCTCTTAAGTCTTCTCCTTTTGCATTTTTTACATAAAATGTCACACGTGCCATATTTTCTTTGTTTTAAAATAATCATTATATTATACTATAAATAGTTTCTTGACTATTAATTATAGTCATATTTTAAAAAAGACTATGAGGATTTTTTTGTAAATCAAAATATTTTTATTATATTTGCATCGTAGAAATAATTAAAATGATCATGGTTATGAGAATAAAGTTCAAATTCACACACAAGTATTATGGCTTTTTGAAAAAACATACAAAAATGTGGTGGAGAACCGTCAAAAAGGGACTTGTAAAAAACGAGATCCATCCGCAGGTTCTCTATATCGGGTCTTCGGGGGTAATTGAATGGTCTATCAAGGAGTGTCCCCTTATCAGGTTTGGTGCATGGATGACCGAGAGGACAGACAAGTTTGTATTGTTTGCTGATTGGGAGGATGCCATTGACAAATTTAAACCAAGTAGATGCCCGTTCAATTTCAGCAATGTGGATGAGATGATCAAGGAGACCATCAAGATGGCTGAAATATACAAAGAGGGAGGCAAAACTCTTAATGACTATATCCTTAAAAACAACAGTTATTACATCACAGACAATGATAGGGATATGATTGCATTTCTTAAGGATGAGCATGAAATAGACAGGCACAACGGGATGACACAGGAGAAGTGGGACAAGGCGTTTTGTGACAGAAATGCGATGATTCAGGAGGCTGTTGCAGACAAGAACGTGTGGGGTGTGGTATTGGTTCCGAATATGGAGTCCTTCAATAACATTCCTGAGATTCTGTTTGTTGCAATAGAGGATGAAGAGGATAAGATAACCGACGAAGAGTTCAATAAAGCGGTTGACAAGTGGCAAAAACATAAGGATTCGGCTTGTTTTGATAGTAATTTTAATATGGAGGTGGTAACCAAGTATGAATTATTCAAGTATGCCAATTCAGATAAAAGGACAAGAAGGAGATTTAGCAGCGCAGGATGGAGAAAGGGAAAGTTTGTCAAAATAAAGAACAAAAGATAATCAAAAAAGGCATATGAAGAAGACAAAAGAAAAGCCAAAATTTTATGCATTCTATAAAGATTTTAATGACGGGAAAATAAAACCCATTGAAGTTCTTGAAGGAGTCTTCGATGAAATCTTTACAGAGAAGGGCGCAATAAGTAAAAAGCACTTTTGTACTTATGACAAAAAGACATATAAATCAGTCCTGATAACAACGAAAGAACACTTGAAGGAGTTTGTTGTAAGGAATCTCATGTATAGATTTTGGTCAAAATGTGAGTGGGAAATGGTTGTTGTTGATTGGCCTAATAGAGATGCGGTTGAAGATTCAAGGCCTCATAAGGTTGACGTATATAGCCAACTTGAGCCTAATATGAATCTTATTGTTGACCTTGTGTGGAATTACGTTGAACCGAAAATCAAAAGATAGTTTGAAGTCTCATTGTGTAAACTTATTAAGGACATGGCAAGAATAGGACAACCCCCCCTCGAATGCATTGAGGGGAATGAAATAGGACTATTTACTAAAGTTAAGTTGGACGATAAGTGGAATTTCATCAATACCGAGGGACAATTCTTGTCTACGGAGTGGTTTGATTGGGTAGGGAATTTTAATGAGGGATTCGCAAAGGTTGGGCTAAACGGACAGGATAATGTTATTAATACTGACGGGCAACTCATATCTAATCAATGGTTTGATGGAGTACAAAATTTTCACGAGGGGCTTGCTATCGTTGAGTTGGACGGGAAGTGGAACTTTATCGATACGGAAGGACAGCTCTTGTCGAAGCAGTGGTTTGATGGTGCGTGGATTTTTTATAATGGATTTGCTGTAGTTAAACTAAATGGGAAGTTTAATTTCATCAACCCCTCAGGGCAAATCTTATCTCAGCAATGGTTTAATGTAGCAATGGCTTTTCAACCCAAGGGATTTGCCATAGTTAAACTAAATGATAAGTGGAACCTCATTAATGCCGAGGGACAATTTGTATCTAATCTGTGGTTTGATTGGATAGGAGACTTTAACGAAAAAAAAGGATTTGCACAGGTTAAACTAAACGGGAAGTGGAATTTTATCAACGCCAAGGGACAACTCTTATCTCAGCGGGGACTTGATTGGGCGTGGGAGTTTTTTTACACCTAATAGAAAAACTTATTGTATGAAAATATATCGAACCGAAAATTAAAAAAATAAATTGAATATGGAAACTAATGATACTGTAATTGAAAATATCCGCAAGCATATAAAGACTTATCGAGAAGAAATTGCGGACAGGGAAAAGAAAATAAAAGTGCTGATGGAATCTATTGATTTTGAAGAGGATAACCTCTCCGCCGCTGCCAATAAGAAATATGCGGGAAGATATTTTTTGGAAAAAGGTTCCAAAGAAAACGATGCAAGAATATTCAAACTAAAAAAATTCGTAAGGGCTTACCTTGGATGGATTATACGTGGGGATTATTTTTGGCTTGATTTGAATAACGAAATATTTAACATTGAAAAAAACACCCAAATCTATTTGAGGGCTGAAGAGTCCATAATAAAGACAATTGCAAACCTTGAAAGTGAATACACGGAAATTTCTAAAGAAGAGTTCCAAAAATATAAAGACCTTGCTACCAAGAATATTATGGCTGATCTATAGTCTAAATTTGTTTGATGATTTCCTGAAAGTTTTGCACTTTCGGAATTTTTTTATATATTTGCAGTAGGAAAAAATTAAAGACTATGGATGAATATAAGAAAAATGTTTTAAGAGATCGGCTTCAAAAACTTGAGAGCAAAAAAGCCATCATCAGGAAACGCTTAGGAGCCATTGGCAACAAGCCTGACCAAGAAAATATATTAAGCACACTGATAGGTAAGTGTTATAAGGGACCGGATATTGAAGGTCAAATGATTGCCTTCAAGGTCACTGATTGGATTCCAGATGTAAGTAATTTTGAAATCATAAGTGAACACATTACTATTTTTCTCTCGGAAGAAGACCCGCGTACTGCTGCATTTTATGAGACAGAGTGTTCCAGTTGGATAAAAGGATGGACTCATGGAGAAGCCTACAAGAATTTTCAGGAACAATATAAAGAAATAACCGAGGCGGAGTATAATAAATTCAAAAAGATGGTCGATAACTCAATAACTGAGGAGTGGGGAAATGAACTCAATGAGGCTCTCACGAAAGCATCAACAGAAACCAGCCATTAAAAATTTAGGAATTATGGAAACAAAAATTATTGAAGAAAAAGTAAAAAAGCTTATTCTTGAGCAAATCAAGGGCTTGTCTGTCGAGGCATATGACAACCCGACGGATGACAATATCTGTGAACTATTCAATGCCGTGGAATATCTTAAGAAGGTTCTGAAAATTGGCAATTATACTTCGCCGATATCCACATGGCAGCAATCCCCATTAACGCCAAGCCAACCATCGTGGGACCTCAATAACGTTACTGCCCGTGTAAGAAAGAGTTTTGATACGGGTGACGATATTTTTTAGCACAAAAGGAAAATTCTAAAATAAATAATGATGAGTATGTTTAAAACAATTATCTATAGAATAAAGTACAGAATCAAGAAACTCTGTGACTTTATAAAACTCGGATGGAACGATTATGACGATGCGTATGATTCCCTATTGATGTTGGAGAAATATAAGCTTTCCAAGATGGCAGACCGGTATGAACGTCTTGCAGGAAATATTGACAAACCTTTCTTGGAATGTTGGACAATCGTAAGAGACCTGCGATTATGTGTGAAGTTGATTGATATTGTCGATGGGACAGACCCTACATATAAGGTTGCATATAACCCTGAAGCTCGCACTTATGAAAAGAAAGAACTGAAATATGTCAATATGCGCAATGCTCATAGGTTTATCCCACTGAAACTGCAGAAACTTTACGATAAGAATAAGCTGATTCGAAATGTGATAGTCAACGAAGCCAGACGGATGAAAGCTTGGAGCCTATACAGTCAGATCAGAGCATTGAATATCAACAGGTGGTAGAAGATAATTTCCTCATAGACAAAATGATCTATGAGGATTTTTTGTGGGATTGTTAGTATTTGATGGTGCAGAAACATTAGTAATTGATGTTCAAAAATTCATAGTCTGCTCATGAAATCAATTTCGTGAGCAAATTGCAGATTACTAAGAGTCAATGTATTAACCTAACTGAAAAAATTTGGCGATTACATTAATTTTCATTACATTTGCAAGAGAGAAATAAAAAAATTAATAATCATGAAAATTAATGTTAATGACAATCATTGCTACACATACTCCAAGGGAGTAGGAGAATATACCCGAGAAGTAGAGGATAGTATGATCATCAAGGCAATCACAACCGAATCCCCTACATACTATTATGCACTTATAGACGGAAGATTGTTCAAGTCATATCTAAACAAAGGGCTAAAATCATACCTATTCAACACAAAGGAGAAACTCGAAACTGCTATATCTTATGGACTCTATCATAAGGATAAGATAATTCCATATATAGGGCAGAACTGTGGCTATGACGCAAAACAGTTCTATAAGGACCTTACAGAAAACCATAAGGTGGATATCAGAGAATTTAAATTTTAAAAGAAAATGACATATAGAATTTTTTACATGCCTAAAGGCGAAGCAAACTGTTGTAAGGAGTATACAATGTTTGACATGGAATATTATAGGGTACCGACTGGAAAAGATGGAAAATGGTTTTCAGACTTACGCAATATTCCTGTCGTGACAGGAATTGCTTATTTCCTTAGAGATAACCTTAATGACAAAGATTTTAATTTTGAAGAATTTGTCAAGGATGCCGAAGATATATTACAACTCCATAGACTTCTATACGAATGCTATGACAATAAACCGAAGACATCCACGGAATCGGAAGATTTTCATTATCATGTGTTCCGCCCTGTTTTGGTAAAGAAAATTAAAGCTTTTGCTAAAAAGTATGGACTGTTTATTGATGTTGACTAAAAAAATGAGAAAAAATGAACGGTACTAAGATTTGTTTGGAAGACTGTAGAATCGAAGGGCTTCAATTTTATAAAGGCAGTGAACTACCCCCACCTGAAGGAGGAGGCTTCCTGCTTCGTCGACAGCGCTTGCTCCGCGCGTGAACGCAGAGTAGAGGCATTATCTCCACAGGCGTAGATTCCCGCAGTTCCTGCGGTATTTATTATCTTTACAAAGTAGTCCCTAAGGTTGCAAGCTGCGTTATAGTCTCTGTCTATTACTGCACCGCAATGTGGGCACACCCACTCTCGGTCGTTCAGCTTTAGCAGGGAATTCTTTTTTCCGCAGTGGTTGCAGGTCTTTGAGCTTGGGAACCACTTGTCTGCATATACTAACAATGTATCGAATCTTTGGCACTTGTAGGCAAGGAACTGCTTGAACATACCAAAGCCGAGGTCGTACACGGACTTTCCGTGCCCCTTCATATGGCGCTTAGCAAGATCTTGCATGCTTATATCCTCCAATACGATGGCATCATAATGCGTAGCATAATGATGGCTCATCTTGTGGCAGAAATCCTTGCGCCTGTTGGCTGTATGGGCATCGAATGCTGCAAGCTTTCTGCGGGCTTTCTCCTTATTGGAGGAGCCCTTTTCCTTCTTGGACAGTCTTCTTGCAAGCCTCCTGCGCTTCCTCTCGGCAGTGCGGTACCAACGGACGTACTTGGGTTTCGTATCGTCTTCGGTACTGTCGGAATCCACGCAGAACTTGCTGTAGGACATATCCAAGCCTACAATGTTAAGGTTGTCTAATGACACTTCATTCCTTATTACCTCCGAAGGGCAGTCGGTGAGGATGGCAACATAGAACCTGCCATTCTTTGCCGTCTCCACACATACGGAGCGTATCGCTCCGACGCATGGGCGATGGAAATACACCTTGACGTTGCCAATCTTCGGCAGTCTAATGGTATCTCCCTCTATGCGTATCGAGTTGCTCTGGTTGTTGGTCTTGTAGATTGCCTTGGACTTTCCCTTCTTGTGGGGTTTCGGAAACTTCATCTTCGGGCCCTTGCGCTTGCCACTGCAGGAGTCGAAGAAGTTCTTGAACGCCGCCTTGAGGTTCAATTTGGAGTTGGCGAGCGCAAGGCTATCCACCTCGGAGAGGAAGGGAGCAGTCTCCTTAAGGAATGTCACCTCTTTAAGTTTTGGCGCGTTTTCCTTCGGCTTACCGTTCTTCTTCCACTCATTGTATTGTTCTTTATAGTCATTAAGGAGCCCGTTGTAGACATAGCGCACGCAGCCTGCAGTGCGCCTGATGGCACCTGCCTGCTCCTGTGTCGGATAAAGTCTATAACGGAATGTCTTCATGCCCTTAGATTCTTTGGTTTCCTTTATTATAAAAATAAAGGAAGGTTTATAAAAGTCAATATATTGATTTCTAAAGGAAGGGGACTTCTTGCCTAATAATTAAATATTATTATTCCTATAATACTATTGATGGAAATATCTACATATATGACACGTTTGGAAGGTATACCCCTATCGATAAAAGAACTTTAAGCATATATTTTTTATGAAATGGGTGAAAAATTCAATTTTTAATACATACGTTATATGAGAAAATTTATTAACTGGGCTTCTGTTATTTTTATATGCGCCCTTATTTATTCAATTTTATCAACTTATATATCAATATTACCTATATTGCCTATTGGAGAATGGGATTTGCTTCCTTCTTTAGCTGTAATTGCAGCAGGTATCAGTGGCTATAAACTTATTCGAAGTAAAAAATATATTAATCTTATTGATAGCGGAAAAATTAGCCATTTTCCTGCAATTATGGCAGCATTAGAGATTGCTGATAATGATATGTATAAAATTATTTTACGAGATTATAGCAAGCTTGTCATGGATAAAATAAATGAATTGAACACATATATTGAAGATGAAAGGCGTCGGTGCTACGATGAATTTAAAGACAATAAAACGGTAGATTTTAATGTTACAAATGAAACAGAGAAACTTTATCAATATAAGGTCTTGCGAAATACACTGTCTGACATTAAAAGGCACAAAATTACTTGGGAAGAAATATACCAAAATTTTATTAAATCTTGTAATATACGTTATACTGAAAAATTTTTATTGGGGGAACTTCCACAGGAGGTCGTTAAAAGAATAAACGCAGATATCTCAACTATAAATAAACTTCGTGATGGAGGAGCTACAGTTAATATTTAATTTTGTGATAAATTATTTGTCCCCCCTAAATGCCTGATTTCCAAGCACTTAAAAGATACAATCTAAAGTATTCTTTAAGTGCTTGATATTTAGTTTGTTGCATGCAATACAAATTCGCTGAAATATCATTGCATTTTTTAATGTTTTGGTATGATTTTTGTGCATGAAGGACGGTGGAATGATGTGGAAAATTATGGAAGAAAAGGGAAGAAAACACCCTTAGAAATTTAATGTTCCATGTATGATTGCTTATTTAATTTTTGAACAAGCAACAGAGATTTAATTTTAGCTGTAGCAATATATCACAGGAAAAACATTCTTAATTTTTAGGAGAGAATTAATTTTGGAAAAGGACGGAAATTTTAATTTTGGGCTGCGCCTTGCGATAAATTTCCACCATTTTTTGAAAAATTAATTTTTTTGTATATATCCGCCGCATTAAAATTAAATTTCAGATAGATAAAGATCAAAAGTATAAAAGATCAGTAAAATCCGACTTTTAGAACATTAAAATTAAATTTTCCCCGACAATTTTTCGTAAAATAACATAAAAAAGCGACATTTTGAACATTTTATAATAAAAGTAGATATAAAATGGGGTATAAAACAGGCAAAAGCGACTTTTAGAACATTAATTTTTTGCAGAAACAAAAAAACTGCGGGGATTTTTTAAAAATTAGCGGTGCAATATCACTTTTAGAACATTTTTAGGTGGAAGAAAAGAACAATAAAAGGTAGGATAATAAGGGGAGATAGAGAATAAAATTAATTTTTCGTATATTTATAAAGATAAAAAAACCAAAGAGGTTAAAAAAATGAAGAAGATTGTAATTAGTATGGCTATGGTAGCTATGATGGTTGCCATGGTCTCCTGTGGCGGGAGAAAGCCAAAGGCTGAGGTAAGTAATGCAGACAGTGTTGAAGTTGTAGCAGACAGCAGCGTTGTTGGAGACAGTACTGTAGTATCTCAGTAGGTTATGATACTCAATTGAGTATCCGTGCGCGTAGGGCGCATGAGGAATGGTTGTCCGTGGTGAGCGGGCAATTTTTTTTTTGTAAATAGGACAGGGAAAAATTAATTTTCAGATATTAGTATATAAGAAAGCACCCATCAGGCAGCAGTATGAAAGAGCCCGATGGGTGGTGGTTATTGAAGAGCGAATGCTTCCGATATTTAATTTTTTGTTTCCTGTTCAGGATTCTTAACAGATTGTAGGGAATCCGTTTGTGTCAGGGTTTTAACCATGGTAGCTGCTTGGGTGGTGGTAGATTTAATTTTGTTGATACCGTCTTCCACAGCCGTACCGCAGTCTTTAGCTATATCTCCTGAAGAATTAAAATTAAGGAAATATGTTGCAATGGTGGTTATGCCTGCAAGTATGACAATAAATTTAATTAACGATTTCATTTTGGGATAATTAATTTTTATAGCGAATATATTAAAAAAATTAAATTTTAATAGATATGATCGCACATGGTACTCATTTGAGTATTTATATATGTGAGGGGGTGTATGTGAGATTAGAGATAGGGGAAGAGGTATTCATTTTGCCATGTAGGGTTATTCATATTGTTAGCCATTTCGAGCATAAGGTTTGGGAGATGATCGATGTTGTCAGATTCAACGAGTTGAGTTGAGGCATCTAAATCATTGGCGTAGGCGATGAAGGCGTCCAAGCCGTTATCAAAGAATTGATTTTTATAGTTGAGCCACACATTAGGCTGTGATGAGATATTGAGATTAAGTTCAGTATCAAAATACATCACGGCATAGTATTTGTGTTTTGGCTTGCCTGTATTGTTATTGTTAATATTATCGGGAAAATTAATTTTCACTTCTGTCCGATAAGATTCCAAGATTTTATTTTGGATATTGTCATTATTTTTTTTCATATTAAAATTTGTTTAATAGTTGGGGTACGAGATTATCGTATAAATCGGCATCACTTTTTTGGAGGTATATAGCCGTTATGAACTATTGTGTGTATTTTAGGGGGTGTCTTGTACTCAGTTGAGTATAATTGTACCTTCTATTTGATTTGGCTGAAAATAAAACGTTTTTCTTTTTAAGATTTCTTTCACTAATGTTAACATTAATTTTAGTTATCGTTGATATAGTTAAGCAATTTAATTTTATTGCTTTTATCAAGGGAGCAAAAGAACGCAACGAAGTTGTATCCGTAACTTATATATTTTATAAGCATAAAGTCCCTATCGTCAAACCAAAGGTCAAGGATAAATTTCGGGTAGGCAACTTTGACAGAGTTTGAATTTTCCGCATATTCCATTTCAAACATTGTTTCTAATTTAATCTTTCTTTCTTCCACATAGCAAGAATTGTTTTTAACAGTGATGCAAAGATAATAAAAAGATTTAATTCTGCAAAACGATCTTATAAAACGTTTTAGATTTTTATTGATATGAGGGCAAAATTAAATTTGGAAAATTAAAGAAAAATTTTATTTTATAGGATAATGGTATTATATATTAAAACGTTTTATATATGTGTGTGCGTTGGAATACACTCTCCTATCCACTCAATGTAGATTGGAGTATACTCTCCTACTACATTAAAAAAATGTTCAGCCCTTGTTGGAAATTTAATTCCTAAAGTATTATATCTTTATTGTGGCGGACTTCTCATAAAAACACCTCCTTTCTTTAATTTTCTTATGCAAATATAGTAAAAAAAAATTGGTTCTGCAAAATTTAATTTTAGGATATATTCATAATGGGATTATTCTATAAAATAAAAAAATAATTTTGATTTCAAAATTTAATTTTTTAATACAATATATAGTAATGGTTGAGGTGTCGTGGGGTAATGTCTTGTATAATAGTTGCATATAGTTAAAAACGATTTAATTTTGAGTGATATATGCAGGGTGATATAGTTATATATGTTGAGGGCAGATAGTTGAAAATAAAACGATTTAGATTTATAATAGGGATAAAAAAAGCGGAACACCATTAAGGTATTCCGTTTAATTGTTTTTGGTGCAGGGGTTTTTATTCGCCCATAGGTTTTCTTGAAGTATTGCTTGAGAAATAAAAAGCATTGTCTTCAGTGATGATAATATGGTCAAGCAGATGCATACTGAAAAAGCCTAATGCTTTCTGCAAGTTTTTAGTTTCTTTTATGTCCGCTTGGCTTGGTCTTGGATTACCGCTCGGATGATTGTGGCAAAGGATTACACCGCTACTGAATGTATCAAGGGCGGCTTTTACAATCATTTTGGCATCTATTATGGTAGAAGCCGTACTGCCTTGTGAAACCTTATAATAGCCCGTTATTTTGTTGTCTGTGTTCAGAAGCAGAGCAATGCATACCTCGCATATAGCAAGGTCGATATTTTCCTTTTCATAGATAGCCCTCAGCACACTTTCTGCCTGGGCATCTTGGCTGATACGTTTATTTGCATTGTATGACAACATAGGCTCGTTCAGTCTCTCGCATCTGAAAACGTGGTTGTAGATGAAATTTGTCTCCATAATTAAAAATTTGTTTTAATTGTTGTACTTAATTCGGTACTGCAAATGTAGTCAAAAAGATTGGAACAAAAAAATTAATTTTCAATTATTTTCCGATTTTAATAATGGAGGGGTTATTCTATAAAATAGAAAAAAAATTAAGATTTCCAAATTTAATTATATAAAAAAAGCACCACACCTATTTTTAATTTTCATATAGGCATAGTGCAGGATGTTATTATACTTCCGAAATTGGGCATTGTCCGATATACGGGACATTGATATTCCACAGATTGAATTTGCGCAGGTCATTGGCCATTTGGACAAACTCGTCCCATTTGGTGATGAACGCATCTATCTTCGATTCGATTTCGTTCAGTTGTTCCAAATAGTTTTTAAGGCATTCCTTGTAGGATGTCAGCATTTTGACGCAAGCATCCTTATCTTTCATAACACTCTTATCATACAATATCGGATAACTTTCTCCAATTTCGTATTTGGGTGTCATTTCCAATGTTTTGTTCCATACACTATCATACTTGGTATAAAATAGCCAAAGGCCGTTTCCTGAATATGAAGTATATGGACGGATGGCAACTTCCTTTTCTTTCAATTCACTATTGATATCATCGAACCATTTTGTCCCGAAACGTTTGCCGTTCTCGGGGAGTCTTGCCAAAATCAAATTTATGGTTTCAATAAATTTCTCATAGACTTCTGTTTGTTTTTTTACCAACTTAAGGTACGTTTTCTTGTCATAATAGTTAATCATAACCATAACATCAAATTGTTTTTATTGTTTTACAACGCAAATATAGGTATTTTTTAGGAAACCGCAAAATTTAATTTGCGGTAAGTTTTTTAATCAACTCCAAAATTTCTGATGCAGACATGTCGGATTTGATAGTAATGCTGATTGTCTGCTCTTTCGGTGCATCCTTTTTCTCGTCCTCAAATGTGCAGACCTTATATTGACTCAATCTTGTCTTGATTGCCTTATATACTTCTTCTTTCGTTTCGTAGCCAACATTCATTATCGGCTCGGTCTTTTGGGAGAAGACAATTCCGTCATTGTAGAACAACATTGACTTATAAGAAAAGAAATCTTCTTTAGGCTGATTGTCCCAACTTATCCAAGAAAATATAGTAAGGTAATTAGGGCTTCCGTGGTTAAGATACCCTTTGGTAAAACCCTTTGTATATACGGGCATATTGACGATATCAACAACCTTTCGGGATATGTTTGCGATTCTTGCATCCTCAACGGAATTATAGACATATAGCCAATTATAGCGGTTATCTATAAAGAAAGAAACACGGATACGATTGCCATTGTCACGTTCAACAAAGAAATGTATATCACCTTTCAAATCATCATTGTTGTTCGCAGGTGTAGCCACGCCATTGAGGTTGAATTGGTAATAGTTAAATCCTAAATTAATATAGGACTTGTCAAGCCTTATTGCTACAATTTCCTTGTTGTAAATCACGTAGAATACATCACCATTTCTGAAGTTAGGTACAAGAATTTGGCTGTCTCTCCAATCTATTTTTGTCTGATTCATAATTAAAAATTGTTTTTGTTTGTTACTGCAAATGTAATAAAAGTTTTGCTAACCTCAAAATTAATTTTGCTATCCTTTATGGATTTCTGTTTCGACAATTTCTATTGTCACGTACGAATCTTCACATGACATACGATACCAATCATCTACCTTTTGCACTTCCGCATCTGTGAAATCGGCTGCATAGCCATCAACTTCTTCGCTTGCCCATTTTCTCGCATCGGCAAGGTTTTCAAATACCTCTACCCAACAAGAGTTGTAATCCATATACTCTACAAGGATTTTTGCTACATATACTTTCATAATCTTTAATTTTTTTAATCGTTATATCTTTCTTACGATGCAAAGATATACAAAAACATTGGTATAAAAAAATTAATTTGCAATTATTTTCATATAAATCGTTTTAGTAGAGGTTAGGGCTATTATCCTACAAAATAAAAAAAGTTTTTTAATTTCCAAATTTAATTGTAAAAAACAAAGGGAAACCGAAAATTAAATTTCAGTTTCCCAATGCAACAAAACATTTTAATTATGAATTTACTTCCAATTCTTAAGTTCTATGATTAATTCCACAAAATTGCAGTTGGTGGGCAGGATTGGTTCGGAAAGGTCTTCCATAGCCTTTGTCTTGGCTTCCTGCCAATTACTTGCCTGCACCTCAACGATATACCTTTGTGTGATTGTTCCCTTAACCCTATAGGTCTTTTTAATGTGTTTGTCAATCATTACGTCAATGCCAAGTTTCTTGCGGTATTCCTTAATGGCTTCCGTGTCGTTATGATAAATTTTATCCAATACGGGATAGCCAAGGGAGTTTACTTCCTCTAAAAGAGTTTCAAGCGTTGTTTGGTCTATTGCTTTCATCAAGTCGAGTGTGACGAGATTGTTTTGGCAGATATGCAGGAAATGTTCATCGAACAAATCACACACAACACCATACAAAGCATTATCATTATATAGGCTGAAAATTTCCTGCAGGGTGATATCATCCTCGGGGTCGTACATCCCATAGATTGCATCACGGATAAATTTAGGCGACATTTCTCCGCTATTGTGCAGAAATTCCTCATTGAACTCGGTTTCCAAACCTTTAATGATTGTATCCAAGATTGTGCGTACATTCTTTCTATCAATGCGGACATTGGCATACTCGGCTTCTTTTGCTTCCTCCATTTTATTTTCTGTGTTTTCTTTTGGTTTGTCTTCAAGTTCAAAGTTATAATAGTTCTCATCCTCAGCAGGGCAATAAAACGGGTAATCCACGCCCTTGTTGATTTCATAGCATACATCATCTTTGTTTGCCAAAGTCCATACACCCTCAAAAATCGGGTAGAGATGCTCTCTCCATTCATCGTGGATTACATTATCACTTTCATCACGCACCACGCAGTAATCAACATAGGTTTCAAGAATTTTACACCATTTATCGCTTGCGATATTATAGCATCTGCAACCTACTACCTACTTGTCCAAGTTCTTGTAATTCTTTCTTTCCATAATTCAAATAAAGTTTTAATTGTTAATGTTAATTCTTTGTAATTCCCTTACGATACAAAGTTAATAAAAAGTTTTGGTTCTGCAAATTTTATTTTCATTTATTTTTTGTTGCCCTCAACTTTCAACAATGCAAATGTAATAATAAAGTTTGGAATAAAAAAATAAAAATCGTTTTAATAGACAAAAATAGCTATTATTCTATAAAATAAAAAAAGATTTTGAATTACCAAATAAAAAATAGGGAAACAATTTGATTTTGTCTCCCTATATTCTTTTCAGTACGTTTGGTATTGTCCTATACAACAGTAACTCCGTATTTTTCCTCCGCGTTTTTCACGATTACCGACCATACATGTTCCCTCAAGAACTCTTCTGCATCTTCCTCGGTCGGATAATAGAGTTCGGGACATTCGGGGTCGCTTTTGTCAAGGATGTCACTATATTCATAATATACATTGCCCTCATTGTCGTAGCACTTGTCAAAACGCACTCCGCACTTGTCCTTTTCAGCATTGCCTACCATTTCGATAATAGCAGTAGGGCTGTTTGTGGCAAGTAGGGCTGAAATATATCCCTCATCGAAATCATCGTCTTTCAGCGAAGCAATGTCGGTATCAATCGCATATCTGAAGATTCTTGTCTCCTCGGGTGTCAGTTCATTCTCGTTGAGGACAAAATCTATCAGTGTCGGAACATTGATATAATCATCATAGGCAAACCAATCGCGGATAACATCCCAACTTTTCAGCCTAAAACGTTTTTCTACTTCGTTTTTGACAAACCCTGCCACAAGTTCAACCATATCATCTGTCGTAGTGTTTTCAAAGGTTTCCGCTTTCAGAAATGAAACGAGAGTATCGGAAAGGCGTTTTGGAATAGTGTCATACTCGTCAAAGACAATACCGATAGCGATTCGGTAGGCAAGCACACTCGGCGTTTCTTCTCCGTTGAGGTCTCCGAAAATCTTAACGCATCCCGTGTTCTTCTTCAAGGTATCATTAGCCTTGTAATTCTTTTTTGATAAGTTAATTTTTCCCATAATCAAATAATGTTTTCTTTAGTGTTGCAAAGTTAATCAAAAGTTTTTGTGTCTGCAAAATTTAATTTTATATAGTAAGGCTTTATGAAACCCACTAATCGTCTATTTCAATCTCATTGATAAGGAACTTGTCCCAATCCGTATCGACAAGACTTGTAATTGACGATACACGGCTTCTTTCCACCAACTCAAAATCTTTTTGAAATTCTATCCATGAGAATTTGTTATCCACAACGGCTTTTTTCATTGCTTCTTGCGCCTTTTCCTTGGTAGGATAGACGCCAAGACATTCTCCGCTGATACCGCCATTATAACTCCAAATATGGGTAAGTGCATATCTTGCCATAATAAATTGTGTTTTAATTGTTAAACGTAGTCCCAATAATTCACGCAGAAGCCATAAGTGTCCGAAAGATAATCCGTTACAAGATGTTCTTCCAATGTTGAGGGTATTTCTACAATCTCGGGCAGATATTCTCTATCTTCCTCTTCGCAATCCCAATCAACTTTAATTTTGATTTTCTCTGTTTCCATAATGTTCGATAATTTCGTTTAAGTTCATCCTATGTTCTAATATCTTTGCGGAAATTGAATTTCCCGTTCCGTCTTCAATATAAAATGCAGGATTGTCCGTGTCATCTGATTTATCCACCTTAAATGTGTCTTCAGTAGAAAAAGTTTTACTCTTTGTCCATTCTTCTATTTTCTGTTTGAGAGCACGAATCGCATCCTCTTTCTCGTCATACAAAGTGCAAACATTGCCCGTATCTGCAACATCTCTAAATGTTCTTTCACAATTCAACTCGTAAACCACCATTCTCATAATTTTAATTCTTTTTAATTGTTAATAATTCTCCCGTAATTCGTTAAGGAAGTCCTCAAATTCGTGCTCCTGCTCCGAAGTAAGAACTTTTGGATAATCGTCCTCAAAAAGCCACGGATAAAAGCCGTCATCGGCTACGGATTCTATCTTCGCATAATCCGCTACATTTTTACAATTCTCGCTTTTCTCAACCTCTTTGAAGTTTTCAAGAAGTATCTGTATTTTATATTCCTTGTTGCGTATCATAACTATTATTGTTTCCTAACTATTGCAAATATAAACAATTTAATGACACATTTGGGGTTGTTGGCAGGATTATTCTATAAAATAAAAATTGAGGGCAAGAAGAAATTTTCCTCTCGCCCTCTCCAATTAAATCAAAAATTATGGATAGGGCAAACAATTATGCCGATTTGGTCTTCTTCTCCGCATTTTCCACTGCCGAAAGAAGAATCTTGTCAATGGTCTCGTTGCGTAGTCGGTCACAAAGTGTCTTCATACTTCCGATAGGCACTTTGCTCGGGTTGTAATGGTCATTATACGTCAATAGCAATGTAATGCCCTTGCGGATTGCCGTTGAATCCTGCCTTAACTGAACATCATTGGAAAGCAGGTCTTTTTTCGTTGCCCTTGCCTTTTTACTATTTCCGTCTGTTTCGATTTTGCCCTCAACTCTATCAGCAAGTTCAAGCAACTCTTTTACTGCCCCGTCTTTGTCATCCTTTCCGTGTGCAGAATAAATCTGCCTTACAAGCACTCCGCTGACTTTTCCGTCCGCAATAAGTTTCTGAATACGTTCATCGCGGTTGAGGTGTCCCAAGCAATAGTTTACCTTGCTATGCTTTCCGCCTGCAATCTTCTCCGCAATTTCTTCCTTGGTCATGCCCTCGTCAAGAAGTTTCTTGTAGGCAATGGCCAATTCCATTTCATTGAAGCCCTTTCCCTCGTTCCTAATAATCTGCTGAACGAGAAGTGCCTTTTGGTCTGAAGATTTTGGCTGAAACAATGCAGGAATCCTGTCAATAGTCACACCTCTATCCAATAGGCTCATAACCGCCCTATATCGTCTTTCTCCGTCAATCAAGCGGTATTTTTCATTTCCACTCTCATCCTTGAACGGGACAACTGAAATAGGGTTCAGTATGCCGTTTTCCTCAATCTGCTTGGCAAGTGTGTCAATGTCGCCAAAGTCCTCTCTTGAATTGAATCCGTCCTCAACGACAATGTTGCGTGGGTCAATCTTGTAAATGTCTGTCTTTGTTGTCTTGTTTGTCTCCATAATCAAATAATGTTTTCTTTAGTGTTGCAAAGTTAATCAAAAGTTTTGAATCTGCAAAATTTAATTTTATTTTCCTAAAAACCGCCCAAAGAAATCAGCACCTTGTTGCATTGAATTGACAACAAAATTCTTTTCCTCATCGGTCAAATCGTTCCACGTGATGAGTTCGTTTTTCTCATTGCAAAAAGAAAAACCAAGTAGGTCATCATTGACTTCAATCTTAATTTGCTTGATTCTGTTTTCCATATTCCACTTATTATTTTTAATTTTCAGCCATTAGGCTTTTCAGTCTTTTCATTTCGTTAATGGTCAGTTCCTGCAAAGGTATGAACCACGTTTCGTCTGCCGAAAGAATACCCACTTCATTGTTATCAGTGGTCAATGTGTCATATTTCTTCCCGTCTATGACTATAAAAGGGAATACTATCTTTTCATCGTGCCCGTGTCCAAGCATAGCCGTTAATTGGCTCAATAATGTAGTCTTGTTAATTGCCATAATCAATGTTGCTTTTAATCGTTCCTTTACATCTGCAAATGTAATGAAAGTTTTGTTAACTGCAAAATTTAATTTTATATAAATCGTTTTATAAGCTTGTTGAGGTTGTTGGTACTATTATCCTATAAAATAAAAAAATAATTGATATAAACAAATAAATGTACCTACATTTTTAGTGTAGATACATTCATCTTCCTTATTGATACTCAACCGAGTATATTATGCTTTTCTGCCAAGAACCCATTTACCGATTTCCGTCCAATCCACGTATCGGCATCCTCTCACAAACCATTTGCCCTCCTCGTTCCTAAAGTATTGGTATTCCTCTGACTCCTCAAACATCTTGTCACTGAACTTAGGCTCACAATCCTCGTCTCTCCAAGCGTGATAAGGAATACCCGTTGAGGACATATCTCCACCTGCGATGAGGTGCTCCATTACATAGTCAAAATCCTTGCCCAAGAATCCTTCGTAAATATCTGCGCCAAGACTCTCGGGATATCCGTCCCAATGGTGATATACCTCAACGAAATTTGCATCCTCGGGGATTGTTACCTCGGGCGTGTCATAAGGCAGATTTTCCTCTGCATTGGCGTCTTTAATGAACTTGTAGGTCTTTCCCCTTTTCTCTTGCGGTATTGCTACCATAATTGTACTACGTGTTGCCATAATGTTTTTTTTAATTTTACGTTTGCAAATATAATAAAAAGTTTTTAGACTACCAAATTTTATTTTCCAAGATACCAAACTCTATCTTTCATAGCAAGTTTGTTCCATTCTCCATAAGAGACTTTATACTCTTGCAGTTTCTTGTCGGAGAGTATCTGTTTCATAAAACGTTTTATTTGCCTTATTTTAGGCTTTCTGTCAAATTTGACCCATTCAATCAGTTCATCACTGCCGTGTGTTTCCGAATGAAGCCTTGCTGCTAAATAAATCGGTTTGCCCCTATTCCATTTCTTTGCATCCGCCCAAGACAGATACCGCCAAAGTCCTCTGTCCTGCCAAGTGAAGTAAACATAAAATAGGTTGCCTTTGTTGTTATAAGTTGTCATAATAAATGTTTTAATTGTTTAACTTTCTTACGATGCAAATGTAATAAAAAACATTGGAATAAAAAAATAAATTTTGATTTGGTTTTTACAAAAGTTTTTTATTTTATAGGTTAATGGGTTTTTATCTAAAACGTTTTATATAAGTGTGTGTATTGGAGTCTACTCTCCTATCCACTTTGTTTGTAACAGAGTATACTCTCCTACTACATTAAAAAAATGCTCAGCCCTTGTTGAGAATTTAATCTCTAAAAATATATCCTATGTTCTTGGTGGGTCTCTCATATTTCCTCCTTTCTTTCTTATGGTGCAAATATAATGAAAAAGATTGGTTCTACAAAATTTATTTACAAAAAAAGGGAAACTTTTTAAGTTCCCCTTGCTTGGCTATTGTCAGCCTTATTTCCACGTACCTTTGCTCTCGGCAATAATCTTCTCTGCAAGTTCAAGAGCGGTCGTGTTCTTCGTGATTTCAACCGAAATGGTCTTTTTCTCCTCTTTCTTTGGCGCTTTATTTTCAAAATCAACAACTTCCATATCCATCAATTTTTTGTTAAGGCACTCCTCAACCTCGCTCAGTGATTTGAAATAGCAATCCAGCTCGGGTGTCAAATCGTCTTTAAGAAGTCTATATCCGTCCTCATAAAATTCCGCATATTTGAATTGCTTGTAAATAGTTGTAGGTACTAATGTCTTCGTCAGATAGCCCCACTGCATGGTTTGGATGATTTCACGGCTAGTCAAATCGATTGACTTAAAGCCGTTTGTATGACAAGGTAGGCTATACAAATCGATTTCTTCCTTATATGCAATTCCATTCCTCGCATCGTCCAATGTCTCGTAGATACGTGGGAACACCGAAACCTTATAAAAATCGTAAGGCTCGCACATGCTCAGGTATCTTTCCCCGTTACAACAATTCAGGCTAATCTTGCACTTGTTTATACTCGTTCCAAACGGGATTTCAATTCCTTTCGGGAACTCCAAATTGCAGATTACAGACGTGTCCCGAATGTCGATATAGGACTTCTTAATCCTTACGGCAAGGAATTTTTTCTTGTGGTAAATATAGAATACGTCCCCCGTCTTAACATTCGGTACTGATACTATTGGAATACTCATAATTTATAAATGTTTTAATTGTTTAACTTGTTTGTTTCTTACAATGCAAATGTAGTGAAAATACTTGGTTCTGCAAAATTAAATTTCAAACATTTTTCACTTCCTCAACTCTAAAAAGAACGGCTTCTTCCTTGTTGTTATAGACAGGTATCACCCCGTCACTGAATGTCAATGGCTTGAACTCCCCGTTAGCCAATTTCCTTAAAATAATGTAGTCCATAATCAAATGTTGTTTTTAATTTCTACTGCGAAGTTAAGCAAAAAGTTCGGAATAAAAAAATAAATTTTTCAATTAAATCGTTTCAGTATGCAGAATTAATTTTGGGCGTATTATCCTATAAAATAGCAAAAAAAATTAAATCTCCAAATCTTTTTTCAAGATATCGGAAATTTTCTCCCTCTTGTATTTTTTCTTGTTTCGGAATGTCCTTGCAGGATAGAATCCGTATTCCTCCCGTGAAGCCTTTTTCATTGCTTCTGCCACGCCTTTAGGCGGATTGTGGTGCTTTCTCTTGTGTCCCATGATATAATTCAAAATAGGGGCGGAAAACGTTAAATTCTCCGTCCCCTGCATTAACAAATAAACAACAAATTAAATATGGCAATCCATGATGTAGACATTTGTCTCGGGGTCTATCTTGGCAAGTGCTTCATCCACTTTCTTGTTGTATTCCGTTGAAATGTGTTCGTATGTGACTCCCCACCAACCGACCTCATGCTCTGCTATCCACTCGTCGTCAGTTACGATTATTGACATAGGATATATGGTCTTATCTACATATTCCTGCTCGGTGCACATAAATTCATCGGGGTTGCCCCAATGGCACATTTTATCATTATACGCCTTGACATCGGGTTGATTCCAATAAATGTCTATGCTTTTTTCTTCTTTGAGAAAGTCTTCCCCATACTCTTTCTTAAGCATGTCCCACGTTTTGAAGTTGGGCACGTGCCCCAAAATCTCAACATATCTTTGATATAGTTCCCGTCTTCTCTTTTTCTCTTTTTCCAACATTGCAGGGAAATCAAGATACTTCAGTTTAATTTTTTTGGTATTTCGGATGTGCTCGTATTCCTTTTTGAAGACAATATCGTTTTCCTCGCTATTGCCGCTGACGTATGTCTGCTCCCCGTAGTAATCGTACTTAGCGTTAGGGTTATAGAATCGTATTGCTTTTATAAGTCCGTCCCCGTCAAAACGGGCATAGTCCTGCTTTTCTCGGATGTCTCCCTGCTCCTCCTCGTCAGTTGTGACGATATCAAAGTCCTCCTTTAGTTCTTCCTTTGTCTTGCCTGCATAAGTGCTTGTGTGGTCTATCGGCTCAAAAAAGTCTTGGTCGGTCTCACAATACGGCTCAAGTGCCCTTGCGTAATCATCGGAAATTACTACTGCTCTAAAATGTGTCATAATTTTTAATGTTTTTTTTGTTTTACACTTGCAAATATAAACAAAAGTTTTGAAACCGCAAAATTAAATTTAGTCAGTGATGAGGATTTTCTTTCCCTCAATGGTCTCACTGATAATGCTAATCTTGACGAATGATGCGTTTGTTTCCGAATGGTCGTAACGGCAGAAGAAGTATTCCTTATCGGTATCATCCTCATCTGCATCATAGTTTTGCATTATCTCCTTTTTTATCTTGGCGTAATGCTTAAATGCGTTTTCCTTGTCTGCATAAACGTATGCACTTGTACTATCACTTTTCGCAAAGTGGGCGGTAAGCAAGTAAATTTTCTTCTGTTCCATAACTCTTAATGTTTTATCGGTCTATTTCCCATTTACGATAATTCGGAATATTCATATCATGCAGTTTGCAATACTTGTTATATAGTCTCCTCGCCTTTGCCCAATTCTTTTCGCACGGAGTAATTCTCCCGTTATCTTCCTTGCCGTTCATAAACTGCCCGTCACTTTTGAACTTAAACACCCCTCTATAATTTCTAAATCCGATACGGACTTTCAGTGTATCTCTAAGGACAATCAAGCAAAGGCACACTGCCAAGTCATAAGGCTGTCTTGCGGTTTTGCAGAAATGAAAGCCTAAATCCCTGGTGTTAATGCAGAATGTTTCATAATCCTCATATTTCTCTGCATCACCATTAAAGATGATACAATTATCATCTATGATTGGTTCTCCATAGCCGTCGCCCCCTTTAAGGCATTTAGACACTTCGGGAAATGTCTTGAAAATATCCTTTATGATTTCAGCCGCCTTTGGCATGGTTTCCGTTGCCCTCTTATCACCAATCTTGAAATAATGTGTGTATCCCATAATTCTTAATGTTTTAATTGTTTCTTAACTACTGCAAATGTAAGCAAAAAAGTCAAGACTACAAAATTTATTTGCATCTTTTAGTAAAAAAATTAAATTTGGAAATATTACATAAATTTTTATTTTATAGGTTAATAGGCTATGTTGCCTTTAGTTCTTGTTGAGGTATTATTCTATAAAATAAAAAAAAATTTGGATTATGCAAATAAAAATGAGGATTGGGACTTTAATTTTTCCCCAACCCTCAAGACATAATGATAGAACATTTATTTTCCCATAGGTTTCAACCTCCGATTAAAAAGTTCCCGTAGTGCAGAACTGAAGTCGATATCGTCAAATTCAGTGCCATATTGGTACATTTCCGTATTTCCTATGCCATGTTCTTTGCTACAGCAATATGGGGTTTCTTCACCCACCACCCACATTGTTGCAGTATACTGAAAAGGCGGTGCGGAATCGTAATCCCTTTCGGGTTTTGTCTTGTCAATAACTTCCTTTTTTCCCCAATCGAAATTGTCAAGATAGCCGTTAGTCTTGCTTATCACAACCCCAATGCCGTCAAAAGATATCCTGCTTTTGTCAACATTTCTAAACTTCCTTGTCTTGTCGGCCATAAACGTAATAAACAATCGTTTGTCTGCGTTATAAGTTGGGATGTCCCTCTTTAACGTCTTGTCATACTTCTCCACGAGGGCAGAAATCCGTTTGATGAACTTCTGCTTTTCATCCTCCGACATAGGGAGGTAACTTTGACTGATAAAATTTCCGAACTTTGCCATAATACCTTAATTTTCTTACAATGCAAAGATAATAAAAATCTTCATTCCTACAAAATTAAATTTCAATTAAATCGGTTTATTCCTCAAAATAGTCATTGGGAATTGATATGTAGGCCGTACCGATTAACAAGCCAATAATAAATGCCGTCATATATTAGAAGATTTGATAACTACCTACGCAACGCGATTGGTCTCCATAATAGAACTTGATATGGTATTCATTGTTGCCTGCGGTAAGGTCAAATGAACGATACATCACATAATTGTCCTCGCTATCTTGGCTATCGATTGCATCATCGTAACCCTCATCACAAAATTTAACTTTCCCGAATTGGGACAGAACGTATTCCGCATTGTTGATATCCCTGCCCATTATGGCGTGCCAAAGGACCTCATCCAAAAATTTTTTATCCATAATCAAAAATCTTTAATCGTTGTCTATATCCTCTCCGTATATACCAAGTTCCACCTGCTTGTACCTATTGTTTACCTTTAGGACACAAACCCATCTGGTACGAATATTTAACATATCATCTTCTTTTATCCCGTCTTTCACCCATGCCTCCTTTATGCCTTTGTGATGAAACCACATCATCTCAACTGCTTTGTCCAAATGTTTATAAACGCCAATAACCTCAACTCTGCTCTCTTTATTGTCGCCCGTAAAGAGGGCGGTCAACACCCATACTTTCTCCATAACTCTTAATGTTTTTTGTTACTGCAAATATAATCAAAGTTTTGATAACTTCAAAATTTAATTTTTATTGTCTTGTGGCTTTGAGAACATTTCTTTCAATATCGGTTCGTAATCGATATCGTCAAGTTCAGTACCATGCCGATATATGCTACTTTTCGTCAGTTTACGCCAGATTTTACTTCTATAAGGTCTTTTGTTTCCGTCAATGAAAATATGTGCACTATACTGAACAATTATACCGGTCTCGGTATGCCCCATTATTTTCCCAATTAGAAATTTAATCTCGTTACAATCAACCAACTCTCTTTTGTCGTTTCTGAACGGCTGAACATCATTAGCCTTGAATGAAACCCAAAGGATGTCTCTCTCTGCCGTCGTCCAATAGTTCATAATCATTCCGTTCATATATTTCTCTATGAGAGTTGAGGTTCGGGATAAAAATTCCGCAATTTCTCCTCGTGTCAATGACAGACGTTCATCCGATATCCATTCTTCAATTTTAGCCATAATTCTTAATTGTTCCTTAACTACTGCAAATATAATCAAAGTCATTTGAATAAAAAAATTAATTTGCAATTATTTTCATATAAATCGTTTTAATAAACGTTGAGGTCTGTCGGCTTTATTATTCTATAAAATAAAATATTTCTTGGCGTTTCCAAATCTTTTTTATATAAAAAAGCCACTCCACAAACTTTTTCCTGCTTGCAGAGTGGCACTTCAATAAAATAAAAGTATGGCCGCAAATAACTTGATTTTGTCAAAAATTTTTTTATTTTTTACAAGTCAGTTTGAAATTGTCAAGTTCCGTAAGGGTGATGACGATAAAGACCTTTGTGTCAATGGAAAATGTCCTTATTTCAGAATTTTAATCAAAAGAAAATAGCGCAATTATTTTTTGTGAATTAAAATTCTTGCATAAGTTTCCCTATTATTGATTGTGAACCTTTTACCATAGTGAGGATTATCCTCTACATACCTATCAAGTCCCACAATTTCAAACTGACTTGGGTTGTACCTATATAAAAATGTAATTGGCACACCCATAATTCCGTCATAATCCTTTGGAATTTCACAGACCTTTGAAACTTCTATCGCATTGTAATTATCGTATTTTGGAAATTCTTCCTCATTGTATTTCTTGTAGAGTGTGATTTCCTCGTGGCGTTTCTTAATATCAAGATTGGTAAACCAACAAATACTGCCGAATTTAGCAATGATATCACCATTTGGAAGAACCTCACAATTTTTGTTTGTGACTTGCGGTACTCTAAATGTCTTTACCATATTGTTGCCTGTCCAAAGTTTGTTTTCCTTAATCAACGGGAAAATCTCCTTGTAGGTGATTGCGTTTTGGTTTCCGATTACAAGAAACTTCTTACCATACTGAACCAAGGTTGCAATAAACTCTCTGAAAAGGCTGAAAGGCGGATTTGTAACCACGATATCGGCTTCTTTCAAAAGTTAAATACATTCCTCAGAACGGAAGTCTCCATTCCCCTTAAGTTCGCTAACTTTGACTTCGTGTTCGTCAAGTTTGCCGTTGCCGTTTGTGTCGCCCTCATAAACCAACACAGAGCCGTGTCCGTCTTCATTATAGGACGTAGTAACCAACTTTTTCAGTCCATAATCGCTGAACTTCTTTTGGAAAAATCGAAAGAAATTTGACTTCCTTGCGTCATCGCAGTTACAATATACAACCTTGCCTGCAAAGTGGCTCTTATAGTGTTTGAGTTCATTCTCAATATCTGAAAGTTGAGTGTAGAACTCATCGTTTTTTGCCTTTTTAGCATTTGAAAGACTCGTATTTGCCATAATCATTATTGTTTTTAACACTGCAAAGATAATAATTATCTTAACTTCAAAATTTATTAATTTTTCCGACCATTTTCCTAAAGTTCAAAACACTCGTCACTTTCATATTCGGGTGCGTTATCCCTACTCTCTGCTTCTTTCTTCGGTAAGGTATTGACTACCTCAACATTACCCTCATCATCCTCAAGTGTTGCTTCATATATGTAACGTCCTTTCAGTACATCAAGAGCCTCATCACATTCGTCTCTCGTAAAGACCTTGTGATTTGCGGTCGTTGTTTCCAAAAGCCCGTCTCCATAAGACAAAACATATCTTGTTGGTGTTATCTTAATGCTATAGTACATTAGGCAACTACTCCATAAAGGTTATACATTTCCCACTCTGAAATGACAAGAGCACCCTCATATTCCTTTGCTTCCTCATCTGCAAGGGCTTTTGTGTTGAGGATTACGGGATTTCCGTCCTCCCACTGCAACGGCTGAAACTTTCCGTTTCCGTCTTCGTCTTCCCCGACCTTTAGCATTACTGCATAATTGTTTTTTGCCCTGTCCTCAAGATAGGTCTTCTTTGAGGTGAATCCGAATGTTTTTGCTGACTTTGTAATAAATGCGTTAAGCAACTTCTTTGTAATCTTTTCCATATTCCTTAAATATTTTTTTTAATTGTTATTCTGTTTTATTTTTAATTATTTATTTTACTTGTCCAACCATTTCAGTTCCCCGATAAGGTCATCATAAAACCATGCAAGGTTCTTGATATCGAAAGTCCAAAACGGCATCTGCTCTGCTATATTGCTTTTCTTAACAAATGTAATGTGCTCATTGGCATACCTTATCTCCGCAATGTTCCTGCCCTCCAATTCAAGGTCTTCGCAGTCCCGTATGTCAAGAACCCCGTCTTTCCCTCTCTCTTCAATAAGTTCCTTAAATGCTTCTACAATTTCATTCGTGATGTCGTTAATCCTATCACCAAAATTATGTACTTCCATATTATTTTGTATTTTTATTTATGTTGTTGATTTTTTCGTTCAATGCATCATAAGCAAGTGCAATCGTACATTGTAAAATAGCAATTATCATAAGTGCCGCGCCTCCAAGAGTATCTGCATTAAAAAAACCTGTAATAAGATTCCACACAAATAGAATCCAATAAAGTATCTTAAATAATATAACCGATACTTTTAATAATTTATCCATATCTTAATCTTTTTACTTTTTGTTCCTACAATACAAAGTTAATAAAAGTTTTTATTTCCACAAAATTTATTTTGCATTGTTTTCTTTTTTCTTTGTTGAGGTACTGACTACCATAAACTGATAGTTTTTAGCGCCTGCCCTCGTGAGGTATTCTGCCCTCATCAATCTCAATCTAAACATATTTCAATTTCTTTTTCTCTACTGCAAATGTAATTAAAATTTTGATAAGTACAAAATTAAATTTTTCAACTAAATCGTTTTAATAAATGTTGAGGGTTGTTGGTACTATTACCATATAAAATAAAAAAATAATCGGCAATCCCAAATGGAACTGCCGAAAAATTAAATTTTAACGAAGAAGAAAGACTTCTCCCTTTAGGCTTCTTACGTGTCTTTCCGAATAGCATTGAGGTGGGGGATTTACATAATGCCAATCAACGGCTTTATCATCAGCAAGTTCTGCACCAAATTGTTCGGCTATTTGTTTTGCAAATGCGGTTAAATCTTCATTGCTCCTGCCCAATACGTAAAAATACGGGATATAATCATCGTTTCTTTTTTCATACACGGGATAATACTGAAATTTATATCTTCGTATTTCAGCAATCACATCGCGTGTCGTTTCATCATCAGTTTGCTTTAGCCCAATAAAAATAAAAGGTTGTTCTGTGATTTTGCCTTTATTTTTTTCTTTACTCGTGCAATCAAGCAAACTTGGGGCACAACCATTTGTCAATACCCCATAGAAACGTTTCATTACGTCTTCATTTTCATTAAGTAACATTACATCCCTTTGCTTTAATCCCAAACCATTATTTCGCCTTTGCGTCTCTGTCTTTCGGTTAGTTGGCAGGGCATTGGATTTACGTAACATTCAAATTGTATATCGTATGTGTAACGTTTTCCAATGGAATCAATCTCGCTTTTATGCTCATTATAGAACTGCTCAAAACTTGCATCATTGATTTGCAAATGATTTTTCCTGCAATAAGCCTTATACTTAGTACGTATTTTATCTATAATTTCATTATTGACGGCTTTTTTATCTTTCAGAGATGTAAAGAAAGCCTGCTTCGGATCGTTTTTCCAAACTTGGCTACTTTCGCTACTATTAACTTTTTCTCCGTTTCTGTTCACATAAATAGGGTTCTTATTTGGGGCTTTTATTAGCACAGAATCTTGATTGTATTTGCCACACATTTCAACGGCAAACGCCATTAAATTGTTAAAATCAGTGGCGTTCCCATTTATGTCATAATTGAATACAACAAATAAAGGCTCATAATCGTCCTCAACTCCGTCAGTCCCCCGATAGCCACCATAAACGGGCAAATATGAAAAACCGCTTCTTTTCAAATCTCCAATAAGATTGCGTGTGTTGGTTTCATTTTGTTCTGCCGTATCATCACTTCGGTTTGCACTGATAGAGACCAAACCATTATTTCCGTGCTTGCTGAGAATCCTATTAAGTGTAACTTCATTAAGTTGTACGGGGGCATTGCCATTTGACAAAATCCCGTAGAAACGTTTCATTACATCCTCGTTTTCATTGATAGCCTTGCGGTGTGCTTCTCTGAATATTTCCTTGCGATTAAATCGCTCAAATTCTTCGTGAACAATGTTCCTAATTATATCTTTTTCCATATATTTAATTTGTTTTCTATAAATATACAAAAATTATTTGAAACTACAAAATTAAATTTCATTTGGATATTCCAAAACATTTTTTATTTTATAGAATAATACTAAACTAAAAATAAAAATATACCCGATAGGATATAAAATTAAGGTTTCCTCTTAAGATTATACCATATCGGATATAGTTCTTATTTCTCAATGCATTTGTGGCATTTCTCGTCAGCAAAGGAATAAAAACTATCCCTCGTTTCAACAAGACAATCTACAAGTGAAATGCCTTGTTCTCCTAACTTGTGGTGCAGTCTGCCAATGAACGTATATTCTTCAGTCGTTGGTGTCTTGTCCTTGCTCCCGTGCATAAAACAAAACATAACCTTTTTTGCGCGATATTTCTTAATCTTGCTGATGATTGCTTCATCATCCATAAGGGCAAAAGACCTCAACCCCCTCTCTTTCTTTCCTATGTTGAGGTATCTCATAGCACCTCCGTTCTTATCGGCAAGAATCATAAAGCAATAGTGCGTTCCCTTTACCAAATTCTTCTTCTCGTATTCAAGGGCAGTCCTATATACTCGGTTGAGTATAAAAGAACTTGAGATGTGCAGTCTCTCCATATCTTTAGACAATATTTCCATACTCATCAATAATCATCACATCTTTGATATCGTCCTCATCGAACTCCCTGATTGTCCAATCGTCGGGTTCATATCCGTGACGTTTCAACCACTCCTCACAATCTTCTCGGCTTTCAAATGCTTGGAATGAAAACAAATCGTAAGGCAGTGTTTCCTCGTCAATAAGGTTACGTGCTATCGGCTGATACGCTTTTCTCATAATTTTTCTTTTTTTTTAGTCCAACTTTGTCCCGTAATTCTTACAGAATCTTTTCAAAGATTCAAGGTCTTTCCTTTTTGGCTTATCTGCATTAAATGTCGCATCTATCATTGGCATACACGTTACCAATGCACGCCACTTTTTGCCCGTCATTGGTGATGTATATGTCACCTTATAATGGCCTGCATATACATACTCTCTCATAAAATCACAGATTGAAATCTTTACCATAATCTTTAATGTTTTTAATTGTTTCACTTCGGCAAATATAATGATAGTTTTTATTTCTGCAAAATTTCTTTGCGCAACTTGTCAAAAATTTTGAAATTCATGTCAGCAAGTTTGCCTTTTAATATGCTCATACACGTAGTTGTGCGCTTGTTTCTATGACGATATGGGATTACCCATGCAAAGGTACTCATACTTCCCATATATTCATCGGGCGTCTCTTTCCATATGCGGATATAGATGCCCCTAAAGCCCACTCTGTCCTTTTTATAGTTGCGGTACTGCTTTTCCTCGCAAGTAAATGAAAGCACAAGGACGTTATCATCCTCAACCTTGACTTCCGACTTCAACGTATTGTCAAACGCATCAACGAATGTCTTGAAATGCTCGGTAATTTCCCTTATCTCCTTTTTGGTAAATTTCTCGTCCATAATCAATAATTTTTAATTGTTCCTTAACTACTGCAAATGTAAGAAAAAACTTTGGTTCTACAAAATTAATTTTCAAAAATGTTTATCATCCTCTATTTGCCCATTTAAGCCACTTTCTTCAAAAAATGGTATAATCCCTCAACTTTCTTAAAATAGCCCGAATAAAACGTTAAAATTAAAATTTGATTTTTGACCGAAAAGGTTAAGCCTATTATCCTATAAAATAAAAAAATTGTTGAGGATTCCAAATTTAATTTTAGGAAAATGCAAAAAAAATGAGGACTGAATTTGGTTCAATCCTCAGTGGTAGTAATGGGTGGTACAAATTGTACCTATCACTATTTATCCGTCATATTTCGGGTCGTAAGGCTCTTCAGTGTCTTCCTCAATGTTTGTCTCGCAAAGATAATCATCAATGTTACTTGTTATCTTTTTGAGTGCTTTCTCGCACATCAGTTCCTTGTAGTCAAGTTCATCCGTGTCGATGACAACCCGTGTAGCGGCTTCAAATGTTACGATATATGCTTTCTTCATAATCCCTGCTCTTTAGTCGTCAGAAGCCCCGTCCAATTCGATTTCCTCAATTTTGAAAATGAAAATTTCAAATCTCTCGCCCTCGTGAGCTTCAAGTGTGCAAGAATCTTCTTCTTCTTCGGTAATTTCAATCTCATCCTCGTCCTTTATCCACTCAAGGCAACCCTCTTTTGTCTCCTCAACGCCTTTTTTCATTGCCTCCTTTGCCTTTTCAAAGGTGCTATAAAGCCCGTAGCAAATTCCGTCAACTATTGTGTCAGAAGTTGACCACGCATTTGTAAGTGCATAAACTTTCATAATTCTAAATGTTTTTAATTGTTGAACTTGTTTCTTTTCTACAATGCAAAGATAAGCAAAAAGGTTGGAATAAAAAAATAAATTTTCATATAAATCGTTTTAATAGGCTGAAGTTGTTGAGGTGGGTATTATTCTATAAAATAAAAAAATAAATGACAAATCCAAAAGAATCTGTCATTTTTTTTCATTAAATTTTGCTCGAATCTACGAAAAGGATTCTTCCCGTAGAGAAGTCGTGCAGAAGTACACTTTCCTGCTTGAAGTCAATACATATTTCCTCCGCTATCTTAACCAATGTGTTGAAATCAACACCGACAATTTCAAGAGTTAATGAATTTTCTCCGTAGTTCTGCCCGTTTTTAGCCCTATAACGCCCGTCAAAGTAATGCCCGATTGTCCACCCAACTAATTGGTTCTTATTTGCAATCTTATCAAGCATTGAGGTCGCCTTTAGCCTATTTTTATATGTGGCAATTTTCTGTTGAATCCAATTTTTAACCTTATTGGGCGATAATTCCACGGCATTGACATCAGTTGAAAAAATAATCACCCCACCTTTCTCATTTGCTTCGGGTTCAAACTGAATCCCCTCCGAAAGAATAGTCTTTTCTTCACTGATTCTTATTTTAGGAAAATTGTTCTTTGCTCCCTCACTCCAAGATTTTACACCATTTATACATTCATATTTTTTTCCAAATGTGTTGCCAAGAACCTCTCTTATCAAAGCCCTTATCTTCTTTTCAAGTTTCTTATCCATAATAAATCTATTTTTTACAAATATAAATATTTTTTTCTAATATTCAAAATTAAATTTTCCCTGCCGTTGTAGCACCATTATCTTATAAAATAATAAAAAATTTGGCAATTCCAAACAGAACTGCCAAAAAATTGTTATTTTTTATCTTTCCATTTCCTCTTCCAAAGCTTTTACGATATCATCATACAGACGGCACATATCTTCTATGTTCTCGCTGAAGAACCCATGCAGTTCACCTTTGTCAGTGGCAAACATAATATCTCCTCTATCGGCTTTCACGGATGCCGGATGCGATAGGCTCTCCGTTAAGAGTAATGCCCATGCCCTTGATATCCAAAACTCCGTCTGTTCCACCTTTCTTACTTGCCCCTATAATGACTAACACATATAATGCGAAAAACACCTCCTGTTGAAACTTGTCGTAATTTGCCACAAGCCCGGCTTCAAGTCTTATCATAAATTTTAATTTTTTTCTTTTTATTCATAAGCCACTTTGCCAAAGACAACGTACTGAAGTACGGCATAGCACATCTCAAAATCGGGGCAACCATCTGCCCATGTGTTGAGGAGTTTCGTGTCCTCAATCTTGTCTATCCCGTCATTCCATTTCTTCTTGTCAATCGGGTATTCCTCATCATCTTCAGTATCAACAATGGTAATCTCCCCACCGCCAATAATGATGTCGGCAAGAATATCCTCATAAAAGATGTCATCCTTGGCATACTTGTCCCTCATTTCAGTCGTATAGTCGGCATAAAACACCTCGTTGTCAAAGGCCATTGTAAATACCTCTGCAATACCCTCCTCTGACTTCAGATAGTCTCTTACCTTATTGATGTTTTCCATACTCCTATAATTTTTAATGTTTCTTTGTTGGTGTAAAGTTAATCAAAAGTTTTTAATATGCAAAATTTATTTGCACTTTTTATGAAAAAAATTATTGCAAATTATATTTGGAAATGTTGAGGAAAATTTTATTTTATAGGTTAATAGGCCATATTACCTTTAGTTCTTCTTGAGGTGATGTTGCGGTATTATTCTATAAAATAAAAAAATAATTGGCAATTCCAAATGAAATTGCCAAAAAATTAATAGATTAATTAATAGTATTATATTGTGGCCCGTATTCTTTTTCATTAATATACCGCCCTTTCAATAAGGTAAATACATTTACAACTTCCTGCGTTACAATTCCTTTGTTTCTCATTTGAATTAACGTATTGTATGCATCGTTATAATTGTTTCCGAGGAATAAATGTTCTTTGTCGTAATTATAATAAATTGCATCACTAAATTCAAAACGTTTTTCAATATCAATTTCTTGTTGCAGATTAAGGCCACTTCTTCCAACATTATATAAATGTATCAACCCTCCACTGACGTATTCGCTCTTCCCCTCATTTGTTAAAAAGCCTAATCCTCCGCCTAATTTGATTGATGTGTTGGTTTCTGTTGAAGAACCCACTATTGTTCCATTCCCGCTGATATTGTTCATTGTTGTGGATAATATGATATTATCCCAATGCCCCAATGTGTCACCATTATTGGTACACCAATCCAAAGATGCAGTTACATTTGTATAACAAACGCCACAACTTTGAAATAGACTACCAAGTAATATCAATACGATACAATATAAACTGAACTTTTTCATAATACTTTTAATTTTTATTTAATCATTTTATTTTCTCTTCTTTTTCTTGTCGGCAACAATTCCCTTGCGCACGGCCGTTTTGATTGCGTCCTTGCGGTTTCTCGCCATTATCGTATGCCCATTGACATTAAATTCCCTCAATGCAGGAACTCTATCCACGGGCGGAATCTGGGTCAACGTAAAAAGTAGGTTGATAAAATTAGTCTTGTTACCTTTGTGGTATGGTAACAAAGACATTATTAGAGACACTCTTTCCTAGCGTCATCGTTGAGAACTTTGACATCGTATCGATACAGCATTATCCAAAGGAAGAGGAGATACATATACATTTGGACGAGAAGAAGAGTATCCCTGTAGAATTTTCTTCCCGTCGTGTTGTATTCAATGGATTCACATCAGCTAAGAAGATACAGGATTACCCAATCAGAGGCAATGCTGTATATCTCCATGTCCGCAGGCGCAAGTGGCTTGATACTGAGACCAATGAGATCTTGACAAAGACCTATTCAATAGCATTTGAGGGAACACAGCTCACGAAGGAGTTTGTGTCTTTTTTAAAAGAAGCGCATCGAGTCCACAGTCTTGAGCATTAAGACAATCGGAGAGATGTATTGTGTTGATGGAGATCTTCTTGCACGTCAATACAAGCAACACATCAGCGGTTTCGAGGAATGGGAGATGCGTGATACCGCGGAGGAGTATGTGCTTTTCCCGGAGAACATTGGTACTCATCTAAGCATTGACGAGACATGCCTGTCCCATGATGAACTCTATACGATTGTGACGAACAAGTCGTTCAAGGGCAGGAAAGGCTCTCTGGTGGCTATGGTCAAGGGGACTAAAGCCGAGGTTGTGATAGATGTCCTGAGAAAGATATCGGCAGGCAAACGTTCTCTTGTCAAGGAGGTTACACTTGACCTGTCGCCGTCAATGCAACTGATAGTAAAGCGTGTGTTTCCGTGTTCCATACAGGTCAGCGACCGTTTCCACGTTCAGAAGTTGCTTGGCGAAGCATTGGAGGAGATACGCATCAAGCATCGCTGGGAAGCAATTGATGCGGAGAACGAAAGGATAAAATTAGATAAAAGCCGGAAGAGACAGTATGTCCCCAAGACATACGAGAACGGGGAGACAAGGCGCCAGCTGCTTGCCAGGTCCAAGCACTTGCTGCTGATGCATAACAGCAAATGGACTGAAGTGCAGCGGAAGCGTGCGGATGTGCTTTTCAGACTATATCCGGACATCGAGGAGTGCTATGACAGATATCTTGAACTTGTTCAGATATATAACCTTAAGATAGACCACAGGCCAACCCTTATGACCAAGTTGGCCAAGTGGTATGACAGGGTCTACAAGATGAAACTGAAGTGCTTCAACACGGTATTACAGACGTTTATGAATAACTACCAGACTATCCTGAACTACTTCGACAACCGTTCCACCAATGCATCTGCAGAGTCCTTCAATGCCAAAGTAAAAGCTTTCAGGGCTCAGTTCAGAGGCGTAAGGGATATTCCATTCTTTATCTTCAGGCTTGCCAAGATCTTTGCCTGACACACGGCACCGCAGCCGGCAAATACGCCGGTCGGCTGCTCAAAGCAAACTGCGCAGCTCAGCCCAAGGGCTGCTCCGCTTGCTTTGTGCCTCAGACGCACTATGAAATGCAAATCAACCGGGATTTTACGTTGAGCCCGGAATCTTACAATTTGGATTGGGCACGACTTTCGGTACTCCATAGAACATGTCTCCATTAGGCAACATGTTGATGTAATCAATGATATTCATAACAAAAATACTTTTTACTTCTGCAAATATAATAAAAGTTTTCCAAATAAAAAAATTAAAATTAAATTTGTTTTTCTAAAGGATTTTTTTATTTTATAGAATAATAGAGCAATATCGAATATGGGTACTCAGTTGAGTATGATATACGTTTAGATAGGGCGAACCTCACGGCTGACCCTATCCCCTAAAGCATATTCAATCAATTAACGATTTTTTACTACCTCAACCGCATTTTCACCTCCTGCACGATTTTGAGGTTTATATTGCTCTCTGACATTCCTCTCGTTCCCTTGATAGTGAACATAGTTACCTCTCTTTCTTTGTCGGGGTCGAGATATGCGGTGCAGAAGACACACGGCTGTCCGTTCAATTTGTCGTCCTCTTTTTCAATGTAATATTTTCCTACCTTAATCATATTATTTAATTTTTAATTGTTAGACATCCTCAACCTTTAGCGAAAATCCATTGCCCATTGCCGCGCCGTTTGCCGTCTCATAATCACGCCTTGCAAATTGGCCGAACATCTTGCAGTACGTTTCAAACGTACCCACACACTCATCGAAACATTTTCTCAATTCAGTTTCATCATCATAGACTTTTTCCGTTTTGATTAGTTCACCCGTAATACTCCCGTCATTAAGAAACTTTACGAATATCAATTTTTTAGACATAATCAAATTTTGTTTTTAGTTGTTGAACTTGTTTCCTTTCTACACTGCAAATATAATCAAAGTTTTTATTTCTACAAAATTTAATTTTCGCCATAAAACGATTTAATTGATAGTAGAAAATTAAGTCCATTATTCTATAAAATAAAAAAATAAATGACATTTCCTAACAAAACCATAAAAAAATGCAGAGAAATTTTATATTCCCTGCATTGCTCCTTTGCCGATACTCAAGTGAGTATATTACATCAATAGATAACCTTTATATGCATCATTGAAAATATTACCGTCTGTCAGAGCCGTGTATTCTTCTATGTGGTTACAGACGTGTACCAAACAAGCATAGACGACATCAAACCCAACTCCGTCCAAAATTACATTCGTTTCAAAGCCATACGGGTCTGTTGCTATTTTGAAACCGCCTGCCCTTGCAATAAACCTATTTATTTCGTATGGATATACACGCCCGCCCTCATCCACCTCTAAGGCATAGAAACATACCTCACGGGACATACCGCTCTTTGCAACGTGCTTAACCACTGCCCCGATATTTCCTATCTTCATATTCCGAACAAACCTCTCTGCTTGTGCTTTGCCCTCTCCATTCAGATATTCTCTAAACTCCTTTTCCATCCATTTGGTAAATGTAGTATTAGCCATAACTAAAAACTATTTAGGTCGTTCAATATCGGCCGACCTTGCTGCCGTTGTGATTTCCTAACCACATTACAAAGGTACGACTATTTTCTAAACCTGCAAAACTTTTTTTAATCTATTTTGCAAATGTGCCCTACAATAGCAAGAAAACGTTTTAATAGAGCAACATTGTCCCTATAAATCGTTTTAATATAAAAAAATCCAATATAAATCGTTTTAAGGATTTGTATGTATCAAAAAAGTTTTTATTTTATAGGATAATACGTAGCAAAAAACAATAGCATTAACCATTCAACCATTATAATATCTTCATATCGTATTATCGCCTATTTACCCATTTTTAGCCGTTTTCAGCCACTTTATTCGATTTTAGGATAAATCCCCCAACTTTATTAAAACAAGCCAAAATAAAACGTTAAAATTATTGTATCTATTTCAGTATTGATTTTGGCTAAAAATCTTTTGGCCTATTATCCTATAAAATAACAAAAAAAATCAAATATCCAAATAAAAAACAAAAAAAGTGCAAAGGACTTCACAGCCGTCTGCACCAAATGATAAAATAAGCAATAATATATAAAATGTCAAACACAAACAATTAAGTCTGATATATTTCCGTTACGCCCTCAATTTGATTTGCCTTTCTGCAATGTCGGCCAAATCCTTATCCGTGGCGGTATTCAAATCCACGTTTGCCGTACCCTCATAGTCGTTAAGGCTTCTACCGCTAAAAATTTCCGTTTTTCCGTTGTTCTCAATGAAGATAACATCGCCAAAGGACGTTGATACAATTCTATACATAATCTAAAAAATTAAAACGTTTAACTGAAAATCTTATTTTTTAATTTTAGAGCACCCACACCCACAAAAGCGTGGGCACTCGTTTGAGTATCGCCTACTCCTCTTCGTCCTCTTCTTCGTCCTCCCAATCCTCCTCGTTATAGTCGGGGTCGTTCTCCTCGGCAAAGTCTTGCAGCCTGTCGTGGCTTTCAAGCCATTCATATATTTCCTCAGTGTCGCCACGTCCGTTGGCTACAAATTCGTCAAAGTCATCCACTGAGCAAACATGTCCGTATGCGTTGAAATAGAAATAATCGTCAGTATATTTGAAATCATCGTCTGCCATTGACAGAAGTTCGCTCGGCTTCTTGCCCTCCAAAAGTTCATCAAGGTCGTCCATGTTATACAGACGTTCATCGTAGGCGTAATCATCGCAAAGGTCGTTCCACAATTCGATTTTTTCAGCATCGCTTAACTCGTTGAAAATCTCTTCAAACTTCTCAAATGTCATTCCTTTCATAATCTTATAGGAATAAAAGCCATTTCAAAATCGGCAGGCTTGTTGCCGTTGAGGTTTCTCCCTCATTTCCGATAGCAAAGTTAAGACTATTTTTTCAACCTACAAAACTTTTTTTAACTTTTTTTGCAATTAAATCGTTTTACCAATGATAGACTAACAGGAAAACGTTTTAATAAATCAACCTTTTTCTTATAAATCGTTTTAATTCTATAAAATGTAATCCGTTTCTTAATTATCCTATAAAATAAAAAACTCTGCCACAATTCCAAATAAATTTTGACTTTTTTCATTCCCTCCATTAAAACGTTTTATTTTCGACGATAATAAAAAAAACAAGTCAGACTATCGTCCAACTTGTTTCCCGTCCTTAAACAGACTGATTTACAACAAAAACAGCATATATCTAAATGTTTTTAGCTTCCTTGCTTTCTTCTTCCTCGTTCTTTCCGAACATTATCCTCACATCGTGTATCTGTTGCCCTATAAGCATAAGGCACAAAAAACCAATGATTGCAATATAAATAATTGTCTGAATTGCAGAAATAATAAATGAAAGCATGATAGTAAATATTTAAGCCATTTCAATATGGGCTGACTTGTTGCCCTTGCAGTCCTCTCCTTTGAACCACATTGCAAAGGTACAAACTCTTTTTTAATTATGCAACAATTAAAGCATTTATTTTTTATAAAAATCGTTTTACCCACCATAGAATATCAAGAAAACGTTTTAATAAAATCAACTCTTTTTTATAAATCGTTTTAATAAAAATTTCTTTGCTTTTTGCTTGCAAATACGGATTTTAATTTTATTTTATAGGATATAGGACTACCTATGTACCCCCTGCCCCTACCCCTCCCTACGTAAGTGCTCCCGATGTT
>ERZ1034962.46-NODE-46-length-68533-cov-31.593782_pt1 | contig 68533 bp, 121 predicted proteins | sample MGYA00520696_ERZ1034962 | MGnify/ENA primary metagenome ERZ1034962 (study PRJEB33766, sample SAMN09781770) | gut metagenome | biome: gut microbiome | host: Homo sapiens | place: Madagascar | study: EMG produced TPA metagenomics assembly of the PRJNA485056 data set...
GTTCTGCTCAAATCAATCCATTTTAGTCTATTTTGGAGAATAAAGCATTAGGTTCCCAAGCTGTAGGATTTATTAAAAAACCTATTTGGCATGCTTATGACCCTGTAACAGGTACAGCATTTTTAGCTAAGTTTGCTACTGATACGATTACTAATGAGACCATGAGAGCCTCTTTAAATTCACATACCAGTCTTTTTAGAATGTTTAAAAAGATGACCAACTTACAATGGAAAGGTGATGTTGATTTAATGCAATCTATAGCTTTAGGTAATCTTGATGAGTCAAAAGTTCTGGCTACGACTAGATGGTTTAATAATACTATTCTTGGAAATGCCGATGGAGTTAAGAGTACTCAATTATATTATAAAGATAAATATGGAGACCAAATTCAAATTACTGGTTTTAATAAGACTGTAACTAAAGAGGGCAAGACCTTATATTATACTACAGAAGCACCTGTAATTAAGGGTATAGAAGCGCCTTCTCATAGAGTGTATCATATATTTTATGACTCTCCTGACTAGAAAAGTAATCATGCTACCTTTGATACATGGCAATAGGCACAGGCATTTTTAATGGATTAGTCAAATCCAGATATAACTAATAAACATACTATTAATTCTTTATTTGAATTACATACTGCTTTAGGAGGTATTAATTGTGTTGATAGTAAAGGAAATTATTCTGAATTTAGTAATGAGGTAGTTGTTAATTTTATGAATGCAGTTGGTCATAAAATTAATGAAGGTGCTAACAATGTCCCTCTTGATTAGGATAATTATATACAACCTCTTAAATAGTATCATATTGGTTACGCTTTAAATAATACGGCAGTAAAGAATGGTGCATAGAATATTAATCAGTCTAGTGCCTGGTATGATGATGAAGACCTCAGTTACTTTGAGGTAGACTCAGATGGTCTTGGAATGTAGATGAATGCTGACCATGATATTATAGACTCTGAACTTACAGAGTTCTCTTAGGTTATTACTGCTACATCAGCATACGGATTTACGTATGATAACACTGATGAAATATTTTAGGGTCTTGGAAGAGCTTCCTTAGCCACTACTAAGAAAATGAGTGAAGCTGTAGATACCTTTATTCAGAATTTTGAAGACCCAAAGCAAGCTTAGTCTGATTTATATGATTCTATTGGTAGAATTGTAATGAAATCTTCTTCTATTAAAGACAGAGAGAGTTTGTAGCATGTGATTATGCAAGCAGTAGAATCTGTATTCTATAAAAGTAAAAATCATCAGTAGGATAGTTCTAAAATACCATTTAGTGATCCCAATGTATACTCTGATTTCATTGCTACATTAGCTAGTACAATTAACAAAGAGGCTATCAAACGTAAACACCCAGGTTCTGGATGTGTTATGGTTCCTGCTTATCATATGATTCAATACTTTGAATTTGGTGGTGAGAAATTAATGGCAACTGATATTTTAAAAAGAGCTTAGGAAGACTATAAATAGTCTTTAATTACTCTATTATAGAGTCACAAAGACTATACACCACAGACTAATTCTATAGGAGAGTTTTTTATAAATGGACAATCTATTAAATAGTTAGAAAATTAGGTACAAAAATTAAAAATAGAGAATCCTGATAGAATTGATACATAGGATATAACTAACTATAACCATTAGCTTATTTAGAGATATTTAAATAGAAAATAGCAAGAAGTAGAAATAAGACCTGATAAAAGTTGGTTTATGCCTTCTGATAATGTAAATATTATTGACTCTGAAGGTAAAGTTCATACTGTAGAATTAAATTCTATGGATGACTATTACAAGTTTAAGGATGGAATTAGTGATATAGAAATAGCTAATAATGTATCTATAAAAGTTGATTATAAAAAGGGTACATATAAAATAACCTCACCTACAGCAGAGTTAAATTTAACTAAGGTTGATGGTGAATGGCGAGCAGACTCTTCAGAATTATCTGCTATAGCTACTCAGTTGGTTGGTAAAGTTACACTACCAAATGGTGAGGTAGTTACCGGAGAAAGACAGTAGTATGATTTTAAATATTAGGAAAATATAGTTAGACCTCATGATTTAAGACCTTCTTTACTTAGATGGCAGGATTCTAAAACAGGAGAATATATGAATATATTCGATTCTCCGGTTATTAGAAATGCTTATACTAATCCTGAAAGTAAAAAAGCTAATCACCAATCATTAGTTTAGGCTGAATTAAATAATATTCATAATGGAACTTATACTGATAGATTTGGTAATGAGAAAACTATTATGCAAGGGAGTTTATAGAATTATGCTGCCGAACTTGTGATGTCTAATATCTATAAGGATAAATTTGGAATAGAAAACGAATCTCTTGCTGAAGTTCTTAAATAGGGAGAGAACTATTTTTATAAGAAGTTTAATAAAATAAATGCTCCTGCTAATACTAGTTATGATTTTGCATTCGTAAAAGATACAGGTAATACTACTTTAATTACTTTAACACCTGTTAAAAATAATGACTATATTTAGTATAAAGGATTTGAAGCCAGTTAGTTAAGTACTAATGATAAAGAGGAAATCTATTTAACTAGGGGTAATAGAGATTTATTTAAAGTTGGTAAATGGATTGACGCCCCGGATGTTACATATAGAGATGGAGAATTTATAAATAATGATGGTATAGTATTAGATCCCAATTAGTATAGACTAAGAGATTTAGATGATCCAACTTCTGTTCAAAGACGTGTTGATTATGTAAAACAATATGTTGAAACCACTAAATAGATAGTAAAAGGAAGAGTTATTCATAAAACTAACACCCTTTATGAAATAGCTCCATTATCTGATTTTGAGATAGCTTTAGGTAATAAAGAAGATGCAGCCAAATAGAGAGCTTCTCTTGTTGCTAAAATTTATAGAGCAGATAATTATAAATTAGCTTAGGTAAATAACTATAAAGTATATAGTGGAGATGCTTTTAATCATATTAAATCCGCAAGTAGTTTCTTCTTAGGAAATCAGTTAATTAATTAGGATGTAAAAGACTTATTATAGGCTCAGTTAGATAGCATTACAACTACCAATCAATAGAAATCTAAAGATGAACTTGTAGCTTTATCTAAAGAAAATAAGACTACGTATAAAGAATTACTAGAAGCTTTCTTAAGAAAAGAAGCACATAAACGATATGTTAGTTTCTTAGATTCTTAGAACTTTATAGCGGCTCGTATTCCTGCTCAATCTTTGCAATCCTTTATGACTATGAAAAATATAGCATGGACTGAGAACTCTAAAAATATATCTTATGTAAGTCATTTCTAGACTTATTTATAGGGTTCTGATTATGATATTGATAAGGCTTATATAATGGGACAGTCTTATGATGAAAATGCTGCTTATATAGGATGGAGTCCTTTATTTAATTATAATAGTGTAGAAACTTTACAAGCTAGTAAGACTTTACCTATTCCTAAACGTATTATTGCATATAAAGGTGATTATGATATATCTGGCGAGATAAACACATTAATTAATTTAACTGAAAATTAGGATATAAATGAAGTATTGTAGAATGTGCGTAAATTGGGTAATGCAGCTTTCATTAGATAGTTATCTAAAATAATTAGAATTGTTGAACAACATAATGGTATTAATTATTCAGGTGACGCTAAGGTATTGAATACTTTAATAGAAACTATTAATAAACATGAAAATTACCTTATTTCTGATAATGTAGCTGAATCAGCCTTTAAAAATGTGGCTTCTGCAAATATCTATTAGGTATCACATGATATTAGAAATCGTGATTAGGCATATACAGCTATTGCTATGGGTATTATGCGTAAAGCTGCCGATAATTCTCCAAAGGGTAACTAGGCAGCTACTTTAAATATGCTTAATCCTATGACTAAGTATATTATGTAGTATCAAAACCTTGTAGGTAAGAATGTGATTAGTGTGGCAGCTAATGGTGAAAAAGTATGGTTTAATACTTTTTATTATTGGACAAAAGTACTGAAGTCGGGTAATTAGGAAGCAATAAATAAATTAAAATTTTAGCATACTTATAAAAGAATAAATGGAAGAGCTAAAGGTACTCCGATAGAATAGACTATTAATCATATTCCCGATTTAAATAAATATGATGAACAAATAAAATCTACATTACAGAGCCAATTTGGTGTTCTTGATAATGAAGATTATAAATATGTTGATCAATTAATTTCCTAGCTTCTTTCTGCAGCTACTGATAATGCTAAAGAGCTTATTCTTGCTAAGATAAATGCAGGAACTAACTTTGCTAGAATGTATGTATATGGAATGATGATGGGATTAAACATAAATGATTTGGTTGCATTTATGACTAGTCCAATATCAGAACTTATAGATTAGTTAGCTAATCCTAATATGTTCTAGAATGAAAGCGGTAATGCAGCTATGGCTATTAATCTAGCTTAGGGTATTGTTGGAGTTAATAAATTCTTACATGGACAAATAAAAACAATTTATGAAGACGCTAGCACTGGTGAGCCACAAGATACTTGGATGAATAAAATTAAATACGTAACTAATTCATTAAAAAATACAGATATTTATGATTTAGTTAAATAGAATGCTGGATTGTCTGAAGAGGAAGATATTAAGGGATTAGGAAGTATTATGCAAGCTTATATTAATTATGCTATAATTAATTAGGATGTTGATTTAACTGAATTAATTGATACTAATGATGTTGAAGTTAATTCTTATCTTAGATACTGTCAGGATTTAACAGATAAATTGAGACGAGTTAGAGCATAGTATAATAAAGATTCTGATTTTAAGGGTGACATAGAAGAATTTAGAAATCTATATAATGATGCCTCTGAAATTTCTACAATATCATCTGCTTGGTTAGGACTTAATTAGGGATTACCTACTTCTGAGTTAGATTTACTTTCTAGAATGAATCGTATGTCTAAAATAGTTACAGATAGAGAGAAAGCTCTAAATATGAATGTATCTAAAATATATCCTAAAGAAGGAGCTAAGGAAAAGGAAATTTAGGAAGCAGAATAGGCTAAAGAATAGTTAATTAATAGATTACATGAAAATAATCCTACTTTAGACCCAGAATACATAGCAAATGAGTTGGATATTGCTCACGAGCAAGATTTAATTAATAACTTTGATATATATAAATATTTAATAGATGATGAATATAGAAAACAAGCATCTGATTATTATGATATAATTAAAAGTACTGCTAATGTATTTGAAATGATGGAGTAGATTCCGCACTACAAATAGATTTTATAGTTATTTAAATCACTCGTTGTTGCAAATAATACCTTTGCATCTAAGAGTAGATTAGTTAATAAGCTATTGGCTAATTCTGAAAGTGTTAATGATAAATAGCTAAATGGAGTAATTAAATATGTTGATAAGTTAAATACATTATCTTTTATGAGAACCCTCACTCCTATAGCTGTTAATTAGGCAGGTGGATTTGATCCATATTTCTAGGGTATTAAAGTTAATAAAATTGATCCTAGTACTATAAATGGTATAGCTACTTTAAAACATTGGGTCGAACATGAGTTTCTTAGTTACTTAAGAGAAAATTACTCTAGCAATTCTTTAGTTAGACATCTTACTTTAGTACCTTATAATAATACGGAGGTATTAGCAACTGATATAGATTTACTTAATCCTGATATAACTATATAGTCTAGAGAAGCTTACGATGATATATTAAGGGGAATGGCTGATTTTGAAACTAGATAGTACTAGGGGGATTATACTATTGCAGATATTTTACAAATGTATAATATAGCAGTAAACAATAACTAGTATGGTGGAGAACGTCTTACTACTTCTTTTAAAGTTTGTACTAATCCTAAAAATATTTTAAACTAGTATTTAAAGTTTATATCAGATTAGGATTGGGATATTGAAACTGATTAGGAATATGACTATACTGATTATTAGATAGCAGCAGCTCCTATAATTAGTACTTATGCAGAAAGCTACCATTAGGAGCTTTTTGTTAAAGTGAATAATCCTGTTCGGGGATATGTGCTCAAAAAATTAGACAATAATAATTAGTATTAGGAATATGACTTAATTCCACCACCTGTGCCAGATGAAGACTATCAAAGTAAGATGAATAGATACCAAAACTTTAGTGAGAATAGTCCTTTAGAAATGCCTAATATGCATAATACATTATTCTTAACTAAGACTGTGGATTTTGATGGTAAATTTGAGGATTTAGATGCAGATGAACAAAAATAGACTATAGATGGTATTAGAAACTTATTAACTTAGTATATAACTTCTAATAAAGCTTCACTTATAAAAGACTGTTGATTAATGGGATGTGATATAAAAGTATTAGTTAATAATTATGTAGACGGTAAATTATAGACTTAGGAACAAACATTATTAAAAAATACTGATGAGGATGTAGATATAAATAAAGCAGTTGAATTAATTACCCAACTGTCTAAAGCTGAACGTACTAAACTAGCTGCTCTTTTTAGGGCAGCTAGAGTACAAGCTTTAAAAGAATCAGATGTAAAAAAACATGAGTTTATTAGTAATACTACCCTTGGATAGCTTTAGGATAAATATCCAGACTTAAAAGAAGCTTTTCCTGATTTAAAGATTAATGAAAATCATACTATAGTAGCTTGTAATCAAATTTAGTTAAATGGTTCTAAATATTTTGGTAGAGTAATGAGTCCTAGTGGTTCAGATATTTTCTTTGTAAATGGATTTTATGGTGCTTAGGACTTATTTAATTATCTTGATTAGAGATAGAAAATAAAGAAAGCTGTCGATAACAACACCCTTAGAGAAGACCTAAAAGAATATCAAGAGGAACTAAATTCTATAATAGCTAAATATAATATTACTGGGGAAAAACTTTTATTAGATTATTTAGATAATAAATCTAAGTATAAGCCTTTTAAAGATTCAAATGGAAATAATATAATTCCTTCTAAGACTCTTAATAATATACTATGTAAGATACAGAATATATATAATTCAGATATGGGTAAGTCTGATTTAGAATTAGCTATAAAAAGTGTAAAAGACCCTAAACATAAAAATAGATTTGAATATAAACTTACTATGAAAAATTTATATTCAGTACTTTCTAATTATATACAAGATATGCCTTCTTTTTAGGATTTTAATAGTTTAAGTCAAGAAGATTTATAGGCATTCCTACATAATATATTCTTATTTGACCCTAATTTAATGAAAGCAAAAGTTTCTAAAATAATAGGAGGGGAAACAAAAGAAGTTATTAAAGAAGCTGTAGATAAAAAAATTCCACAAACTGAAATTAAAAAGAAATGGAAAGAATTATAGGAAGAGTGGGATAAATAGGGAGTTAAACTAGAATCTTTAGCTAAAACTATTAAGAATAGTCCAGAACAGGCAATTGGACTATTAAAAACCGCTCTGGCTAATTTAAACCCAGATATATCTATTTAGGATGGTCAAATATAGATTAAATATAAAACCAAGGAAGAAGTATAGTAGAAAGAATCTGCTAAATAGTTAATTTTATCTTTTCCATATTCGTCCTTAGGTGAAGTATATAATTTTGGTTATGATTCTAAATATTTATTTAGTCCTGTAAAAGCAGAAGAAGGGGTTGATACTGATGGTATGTACCATGGAGTTTATATTTATAAATATTATAATCCAAGTGCTAAAGTTACTCACTATGCTATATCTAGAAGTATAATATCTCCTAATTCATATTCTCAAACATTTAATTCTTTAGAAGCTGCAAAAGCTAAAATAGATGATTGGAATAATACGTAGACTTTAAGAGAAGCAGGACTATATTCAATTAAGATGCACCCAACTGCTCCACGTACTTCTAAAATAGAACTAAAGGGAGTTAAAGAAGGACAGATAATAACTACTTTGGATATTTAGTTACCTAGTATATCTAAGTTACCTGAAATATTTAATTAGGTATTAAACGGTACTTTGGCAGATTTTAGAAAGGTATTTCCTGATATAGAAGGTATTGAAACTTTAAATACTCCTGAAAAAGCTGCTGCTTTTGTTTATTTATTTACTAAAGGATTAAAAACAGCTGAAAATAAAAATACTGATATTAATTAGTTAATTAAAAATAACTAGAAATTAGGAAAAGAAACAGTAGATGAGATAAATAAAGCTGAAACCAAAAGTTATCTAGTAGAGGAAATGCGAGGTAAAATAGCCACTCTTAAATACCTAGAAAATAATGGTAATAAAATAGATATTACTGGTAAATTTGGAGATGAGGCAGCCACAAAACCTACTACAGCCTCAATGGAATAGGCAGTTCAATACTTTAATGAAAAGTTCGGTATAAATATAAATACTATGTCCAAAACTGAACTAGATGACTTCGGAAAGTAGAATAAAATTGATGTAAAAAATGCTAGAGCTTTTATATATGATGGACAAATCTATATAAATAGTAGTAATGCTAATGTATCTGATGTGTTTCATGAGATGGCTCACATATTCTTAGGAGTTTTAAAGGCTAACCATCCTGACAGTTATCAAGCGGTTATAGCTAAATACTAGCAAAAACCTAAATTTAGAACTAATCTAGACTATATTAATGAAGCTTATACTAACTTTGCAATGTAGGATAAATTAGAGGAGTGTGTAGCAGATATGATAGCTGATTAGATGTTTTAGAAATAGAGTTTACTTAAAGAATTTAAAGGTCAAGATTTTTTAGAAGATTTCAAATTCATATTTGACAACTTTCCTCAAAATGTAGCAAATCCTATAGCTGAATCAGGACTGTCTTTTGACACATTTATGAAAGAAGGAATTTCAGAAAATTCAGAAGCTATAAAAAGGAATATGAAGATAGCTAATTTAATTAGATAGAATATAGAATTAGGTAAAATAAAAGAATTTGGTTGTTAATGGGATGTAAGTATAGATTTAATGACAAAGTATATAATTCGTATCAATCTTTAATAGAAGAATTTAGTGATGGTGATATTTAGAGTGCTCTAGCTATATTGTATAGTTTAGAGCATGATAAATAGACCCTATTATACGATAAATTAGATAAACTTAAAAAAGAATATAAATTCTCTGCAAATAAAGAGTCTCCTATAGATGATGTAGATATAAATGCAGAAAAGGATTTTACTACTTAGACATTTATTGATTCAGCTTACTTTAAAGTAGATGGTAGACCCCCTATGTTTCGTATAGATTTTGATAATGAATACTTACCTATAGTTAAAGAGTAGTTAATAAATTAGGGATATACTGAATAGTAGGCTGAGGATACTATAAAACAAAGAAAGTAGAATTGGGAAACTATAGCTAAAGATGCTGCTGATGCTCACCGAATTATAGTTTCTTCTACTAGTTAGGATGATGATAGGCACTTTGCCGGGGCTGCTTTAAATACATCTTTACAACCCGTATTTAATTAGTTACATGACGTAGTTAACTCTGTAGAAAAAGAGGTACTTAAGAAAAATAGAGGAAATGGAGCTTATTTACTGAGAAACTTAAACGTCTCTGCCAAACTACGCAATTAGATAGAAAATATCATAGGACATATTGACTATTTATGTGTAAAACCCGATGGAACTTTAGACATATATAATCTTGCTGTATCTATAGATAATGAATCTGATTGGGCTGCTGTTAAAAAAGAAAAGTACAAATATAAACTGGCATTTTTAAAACGAATTTTAGCATATAATGGTATAAATGCTACTGATATTAGGGTTAATCTTATTCCTATAAAGGTTAAATATGATAATTAGTTCCAGAATATTACTGGAATAGAAGCATCCAAAGCTATTAGTTATGATATGAAAGATTCTCAATATACTATGTAGAAATATGATAATATAGTAGCCAATTTTATAGATTCTAATATAGAAGCCATTGATATTAATGATGAAGATTTTAATACTATCAATACCCAATTAGCAAGAATTTTTCCTAATTAGAGTATAGAAGTTACAGCAAGTGGTATTAAAGAATCCGCTAAAGGATGGGTTAAAGCTAATTGGAATATGATAGCTAAACCTTCAGAAGAGAAGGGTTGGGATATATTGTTCCCCGGATAGGAAGAAGCTATTCATGTGGATGATACTAGAATAGGTGAAAATAACGAATAGGTTGTAACTATGGTAACTCAATTAGAAGATTAGTTAATAAATTCTACACCAGCATAGAAAGCATCCTATCGTGTAGTGGCAGATATACAAGCTGCCTACGAATAGGGACTGGATTCTTTCTATTGTTCTTTAAAAAATAGTTCTTTTATACAAAATTAGTTAAATAAGTATTTTGAGTATAAAGACAAAGATAGTGATGGTAAACCTAATTATCGATGGAGATTACTAGATATTAGTACACTAACTAATGCTAATATATTATTATTTCAACATAAAACCACTAATTAGATTGATGTTGTTACAATTACTCCATTCGATGTTAGTACTAAAGTTAAATATAAGGGAAGAGAAAATTTATTAGGTTCTTACCTCACTGATTTAAATAGTAAGAACTTTACAATGTAGGCTAACTATGGCAATATTGAAGCTATAAAAACCCTTACAGCTTTAAATTAGGTATTATATAAATTACCTTTTACTCCTAAGTTAGGTACTTTAAAAGTAGTAGGTATATCTAATTTGCATAATAAAAAAGGATGTGAAATGGATATATCTATGTTATTACCTCAATTTAAAACAATAGTAGATATAGTTAAAGAAAATAATAGTTCACTAAATTTAAATAATAACTTTGAAGGTGTAGAAACTATAGACCCTTCTGAATTAATGATTCAAACTTGGAGAGAAGCTTTAAGCAAACATCCAGAAGTATCTGAACTTAGAGAAATAGAAGATGACATTACATCAAAAACTAATTTAGATGGAACTGTAGTAGATGGTTTGGAAACTACTAAAACTGTAGAAGGTAAACTAATTAAGCTTTAGACTATTATCGATAAAATAGAGCATATGGATAGATTACCTAAAGATCCACGAAGAATTAAGCAATTAATTTATTCAGCAGATTCTTCTTTGGCTACCTTAGCAAAAGTTTATATGTCAGCTTTAAGAGCATTAAATATGTATAATGGAGACTTATCTCTTGAGAACGAAGCCTTTGGATAGATGTCTGAATATATATTTAAAACTCAAAGTATTCCTAATACTAATGTACGTATAACCGGTTTTATGTTTTAGTAGGCTGTAAACAAAGTAGCTGATAGAGTTTTACATGAATATTCTCCATTACGTAAAGTTATGAATAATTTCTTTAAGGCAAAAGGATACACAGCATTACGGAATAGTACTATAGGAGATGAAGTGCGCATTTTTAAAAATCTTTACGATCCATATTATTTAAGTGTTGGGGAATTGAAATTTAAAAATCCTTATGATGAAGCTAATGACCTAAATGCTTCAGAAAGAGAATTTTTAAAAAATGTTTTATTTGAAATAAATAAAATAAGATATGAAATGCGAGGACAAACTTGGTAGTTTACTGGTATTAATGATTCACATCTTATTGATTCTATTAAAAATACAAATTATTTAGATGTTCCTCTAGAAAGAGCCTCAATTGCCACTCGTAGAACTAAAATTAAATAGGGTTTTAAGGAATTTGGGCAAAGGTGGATGAGAAGGATAACACATCCAGTAGATGCTTATAATGAATTTATGGATGACACCCTTAATGAAGAAGAGAAAGCCGAGAGAAAAGCAGACTTAGAAAATTTACAAGCATATAATCCATTTAAAAGATCTGAAGATTCTAATAGACGAACTAACTGGTTAAATGAAAAAGGATTGGATTACTTTGAAACTAATGTTGAAAATATCTTGATTGACTTTATAGAAAAGCACATTTAGTCTGTTGAATACTAGAAGATGTTAACTAGAACTAAAGGCATTTTACTTGATTTGTATTTAAAAGGAGAAACAGAAGATGATATTAGAAATGTAGAACATACGGTGAAAACCATAAATGATTTCTTGTCAGTTTCTGTATTTAATTAGTCTATAATGGAACCTCAAACTAAAGCTATTGAAGCATTAGTTGATCCTATTAGAAGGGCCGTTAGTAAATGCTATATTGCTGGAAATGTAGCTGGAACTGTTCGTGATACTATTCAAGGTTTATTTGAAAACTTGGCAAGAAGTATAAATAAATATCAAACAGATATAACTGCTGCCGAAGTTCTTAGCGGATATAAGGAAGTAATAGTAGAAGGACCTCAAAATATTATGACTATTAGTAAACTTAATTAGTTAAATCTTAAATATAGATTGTCTAATATGGATATTGCTAAAATTTCTGAGGGTTAGAAAACTTGTAGAGGCGGTATTTTAAATTGGGAAAACTGGGCTTACTCTACTCTTTATGGACCAGACTATTTAAATAGAATGGTATTATTTACTGCACAAATGAAACATGATGGAGTATTTGATGCTTACTATATTAAAGACGGACAGTTAGTCTATGATTGGAGACGTGACAAGCGTTTTGATTTATACGCAAAAGGTGACAGAACAGATGAGGTTGCTTATTAGAAGTAGCGTTCTTTATATCTTAGTTTAATGCGTATGATAAATTAGGAAAATGGAACTAGTTTAACTGAGGGAGATGATTTACCTGATGCATATACCCAAGCTTAGGTAACTTCATTTAAAAACCTCGCAGACAGTATATATGGAGCATATAACTAGAGTACTAAAGCTAAATATGAGAACATTGCAATAGGTCGTAATTTTGCTGTTTTTTCTACATGGATGAATGGTTTAATAGATAATTATGGAAAATCAAGACAAATCTCAAATAGTTCTTATCATGCAGAGCAAGAAACTAGAAATGGTAAACCCCTATACTGGAATAAATAGGGAGAAGCTGTAACTCTAGAAGAAGGAGGTGATGAAAATGCTCCTGTAATTAAATATGTTCCAGATATGGTCCAAGGAATAATTTATACAATAGCTGATACTCTTAAAGAATTTCATTACAATGGTATAGATGGTTTTAAAGAAAACATTTGGAATAATGAAGTACAATAGGCTAATTTACGTAAATTATTTTCCGATTTATTAGTTAGTTTAGTGGTAGCTGGTTTATTTGGATTAGTATTTAATCCTATGTATAAAGACCATAAGAAAAATGCAGATGGTTAGAATTTAATAGGTAATGCAATTACTGAACTTGTATATAAAGGAGGTCATAGTGCTTTTGATGGATTTAAAGGACCGTTAGCAGTATTAGACTATTTAGGTAATTCTACTAATCCTGCTACTTATAAACTGTAGTCTAAGATAATTAATGATATGTGGAACTTAGTTACTGGAAATAAATCTTTAACTGAAACCATAATGAATTCACAAGCATTATTTAGAAGTTTTCAAGACACTTATAAATTATGGGCTAAAGCTCAAAATCAATAATTATTTTTATGAAACCTAGAGACAATTTATCTACTAAATATCCTAGATGTCATTATAATAAATTAGGTAAAACTAAAATGACATTTGATACTACAGATTTAGCTGAGAAATATCTCAAAAAGATGCACTTAGATACTTATACTATTTATCAGTGTACTTATTGTAATAAGTATCATATATCACACATAAATTAAAAAAATAGGGGCAAGCTAGCATTTGCTAACTCACCCCTATAAAGTAAAAAATAGGGCAAGCCAATGGATTTTACTCCACTGACCTGCCCTTAATTATTATTTATTATACCATATTACATGTGTATATTCCATGTTCTTACCACACTCTTCATCTTCCATGAAAGAGGAAGGAGATAGACTCTTAAACCAGTCTCCATTCTCATTAGAGTATCGCCCAAAACCATCGGTATCTACAAACCATCTTTCTTCAACCTGTTCTCTAAACTCATCTCTAGTAAAGAGATATCCATTACTTAATTTTTTCATATTAATTGTTTTGTAATTGTCTTATTCTCTCTTGACATATATGAATAATCTTTTCATAGTCTTCTATTCTAGCCTCACTCTCAGTCTTTCCTTGTAATACCTTAGTTCTATATATACGTTTAACTATATCAGCATCCCAAGGATTTAATTTCCAATCTTGCCATACAGACCAAGGCTGAATTATAGACTTAGAATAGTTACTTTCTCCAATATTTTTATCTCTTACATTAGAATTATCTGGAAGTATTCCAATCTTTTGTAAATATTTAAAAAGATTAAGATTATTATTTATATATTCAGGAGTTATTAATTGCATTTATTTAAATATATTATTAATTCTACTTCTTCAGTAATTGTATTAAAAATAGTATGTATATCAACTACATTATAACCTACTTCATCAATACACATAAATTCTCCTATATTAGGGATTCTTTCCAATTCTGCGTCCGTTATTTGACACACTTTCTTGGAATGCTCATACAAAGTTATTTTCATTTAATATGTACTTTATAATGAATTTTATCTAACAATTCTGCCAGATTTACTGGTGTGAAGTTATTATTATCTACACCTACATCATACTGATTATCAAAATAATTCCATGGCTTATCTGGTGTACTATGCACATGACCATGTAATTGAATTATGGGACGATTAGTAGCTGGGTCTGGTAAAGAACCAAAAGGGAAGTGATTAAGAATAATAGTTTTCTTCCCTACTTTAATTACTTCTTCCCAAAAGAAGTCTATAATTAAATGGTCCTTATTACCTAATTTTAACATAAGGTCGAAATTATCATGATTGCCCATGATAATGTTGATACGTCCATTTAGATGTCTTAAAAGATTAGGGATAAGTGATTTATCGCCTAAAGCAAAATCTCCTAAGTGATAGACCGTATCACCCTCAGAAACCACTTTATTCCAATTTGCTATTATAGTCTCATTCATTTCCTCTACCGAAGAAAATGGACGATTACAATACTTAATTATATTAGCATGATTAAAATGAGTATCTGAAGTTACCCAAATATGCTTTGCTTCTTCTATTGTATATTTAATCATTTTTATTAAAATAAAGAAATTAAACCCGCACCTATTACAGCTCCTAGAATTAAACCCATAAAGAAATCAACATTTGGTTCGAATGCAATTTTTATGCTGCTATTTTCTACTTTTCCTATTTTCATATTAGAAATTTTTAATTAAATTTTTAATCAAATTCTTTTGATTATTGTTCAATTTCATTGGTTTTTTATTTATATAAATAAATTTCTCAATAAATTCTGCAGTATTGGCTTCATAAAACTCAGGATTACTTTGGTTCATACGTAGTTATAGTTATTTCTTTTGGAGTTACTTCTGTTAAATCCTCATCTACATCTACTTTATCTTTAAAATTCCAGTGCCAAGTATCATACCAACTAAAAGAATAATATTTACCTTTAATTTCTATAATTGCTTTATACTTAACATAGGAATGGTCTAGATCAATATCATCTATATCATAGTGGGTGTCTATTTCCTCTATATATGAATACAAATTTTCTAGATAGTCATCTATTTCCTTTGAACTATGGGATTCACAAAATTTTATATATTTGTCTGCCATATCTTCAGGCATATATTCTTCTATTTCTTCACATCCATAATCCCAATTAAGTATATAATAATATTCGTCCAGTCTTAATTTCATAATTCTAAAAAGTCTCTAACGTCAATATAATCTATACCAAAATTCTCAGCACACTTCTTATCCGAATCTGAAAAGTCTCCTGGTTTACCAGAAGCATCCCCTATCATAATACATTCTTCTTTAGATTCTATATGATAAGCATTAATCAATCCCTCTAGCATTCCTGTATTTGGTTTTCTCTCGGGACAATCTTTATCTAAAGATGTACAATAATCACTATCTGAGCAGTATATTTTTATCCTATCTTGAAGATACATATCACAGAAATGTTCAATAGAAAATAATTTTGTTTGAAAATCATCCTCAGTTGTGAATTTACCAATACCACCTTGATTAGTTACAATGAAAAAATAAGTTAGATTGGGTATTTTCTCAATAATCTTATTTAATACAGGAAGCTGTATTCTAAAATCTGTAATATCTTCAGGAAATGTTTTACCTGAAATAGTTTTAATTAGGGTGCTGTCCAAATCAATGAACAGCACCTTCTTAGTTTCAAAATCAATCATTCACAATATTGCTTAATTAATACCTCATCAGTTATAGCATCCTTTTGATAACCAGTATTAAGTTCTCTTATAGCTAAGTTATAACCCTCCCAATTATCAACTCCTTCAGCCTCTAAAGCTGATAATTTTTCGGAATCTTTAATTAATTGTAAAAGAGTATTCTTATCGATGTTTACTTTAGAATTTAAATCGGTAATAGTTATATTACTACCGCCCCAAGGGTTATATTCTACATCCCCTAATGGATCTACAGGTAAATCAGGATAATCCCCATCCCATAAAGGACATGTCATATTAGCAACCATATAAAGTACATCTTCTACTGATAAAAACTTATCTTCATTATCTACAAGATATTCAAAAGTCTCTTTAACCTTATACATTTTTATTTACTAATTACTCTGATATTACTATTACCCCAAGGGCTATCTCCATACTTATGATTAGGTGCATTCTCTATATTATACCAATAAGCATCAACTCCTAAGTCTTTCTCTTTATCTACTATTTCTTGTACTGGGCAAAAATCATTTGGATTTTCCACATAGTACTCAAAAGTTTCGATAACTTTATACATTATACCAAGATGCTTTTAAGATTACCTACAAATTTATTTGCCTGAGCCTTAATATTCTCAATATCCTTAATTTCAGACTGAATCTTCTTTACTTCCTCTTCTTTTTCAGAAATCTTATCATTCATTTTGGAAATTAAAGTAACAGCTTTATCGTGAGCAGTCTGAAAAGAAGACTGAATACTATTCAACTTAGAATTAAAAGAAAGACCAAACAAATCCTGTAATGAGTTCATATAACAATATACTTTAAAAATAAATAATTGATCTAATTAATACTAATCTAAATATTTAATTATTCATAAGTTACTTTTATTGTATCCAGTACATAATTATGGTAATATTCCTCTAACTTAGGTATAATCTCATTTAAAAGAGTTGATTTATGATTAAATGCCCAGTTATAATTAGGAATTTCTTCTATAGGCAACCATTTAATTCCATCAACTTCATCCCTTTCTCCACCTTCTTGAAGTTTACCAATATGTTTTCTAAGACTTAGAATACATAAATGTCTTAAAGTAACATTACCTTTATTACACTTTTTAGGGTCAGTCTCCACGTTAATTAATGCAAAAGCTTCTGAAGGAATACTAATGCCACATTCTTCAGCAACTTCTCTAGAACATGCTTCTGTGGCAGATTCTCCGCCATCTAAATATCCACATGGCATATTCCATTTGCCTTGGTCATCAGGAGTTCCTTTACCTCTTTTATTAATTAATACATACCATTTACCATCTATTTCTTTAGCTAATACTACACAGCTAACAGCACAATATCTACCACTCCAAAGAGTCTCTCCTTTATGAGGACCCTCTGGAATAGTATAAGAATAAGATTTCTCTATTTTACCTATTTGATTCATTTTCTTATAAATAATAAAACTTTCTCTAAACATTTATCACATAAATATCTACGATAATCAAGTTCCCAGTCTTCATTTATAGCATTTTCAGCATAATAGCTAGCTAAAATTCCTACTTTTTTAGTTAAATCTATGGGTGAACCACAACAATCGCAGGTATAAAGAACTCTTCTGCCCATTTACTTATAGTATTTATATAATGAAGTTACATTAGGGTCTTTACCGCCATCATAGATACATACAGTGTGTATAATTTTACAACCTTGACGTTCTTCTTTTAATGCCTTTTCTATTTTATCTCTAGTAGTGCCTGAGTAAAACGAATCGTCAAATAAAATAAAATCGTCAATGTCTATTTTATCTACTAGTATTTGAGCTTTAACGTCTTCCTGACGTAAACCTCCATTAACTAGTATTACTTGTTGAAATGTCTTACGTAATTCATAAGGCATGTAATTAAACACAGCTCTTCCGAAAGCACCTGTAAGAATCAGACCATTCCAACCAAATGTAGGAATTCCTCTATTTATCCACAAATGTTCATCATAACACCATTGAACTAACTTATCCCAGGCAGCATCAATAATACTTCTATGTCCTCGAATCATATCATCTAAGTGATTGAAAAAGTCTTCACCACTAGGATGATTTTTAAGGATTTCTTCTACTTTTTTATCTAAAAAATTCATTTATTATTCTTTTTATATGTAATTAGTCTATACAATTTTTTGTTAAGTTTTTCTGAGTAATATACTGTATAGGCAAACAGGTCTATAATACTAACAACACTATTTACAATGGGACAAAATACTATAAATAGTACATTACTATCCTTATTAAAATATGAATCATATCTAATAGTTAGAATAGCCCCAATAACTGATATTATATATATTACTAATATAATTTCCATATTAATGATTTACTGCCATATAATCTCCATTGCGTCACTATATAAATCATATGGTATGTTTTTACCTTTCTCATAATCCTGCACTATACCCAGTGCTTCGACGTAAGTCATTTCTCCTTTTTTCTTTCCCATTTTAAGATAATCAAATTCTTCATGCATTGGTTCCGCTATTTCTTGTGCCATTGGATGAGCATCGGGAGCATCTCTTCTTCTCATAAAATTCTCCCAAGCATCCTCAAATCCACAAGAGATAAGTTCAGATTTAATTCCTAGAGGGAGTACAGAACGAGCTTGTTGAGGTGTCCAGCCCTGACCTAATAAAGTTAAATAGTAGTCTTCAGCATCCAATAGAGACTCTATAAATTCCCTAGTTGCTCCTGACAATCCCAAAATATTGTCTCCAGGAAGGCTTGATATGCCATAGTCTCCTAGAGGAATATCAAGCCAGCAAGGTTTAATAAAAGTAACGTTACGACCAAACTTATCTTTAGAATAGTTACAATAACGGGTACTTTCTGCCAAATGAGACAATCCTACATGAGTTCTGAACTCATCCATAACTCCTCTGTCAAGAATCATGTGAACTGTGTATCTCTTAGGGTAATATTCTGAATCAACCTTATCGAAATATTCTGAAAGAGTATTCATTTGATTCCACATTAATTTATAATATCGGTAATTAGTAGTTAAATAAACTGTATAACCATCTTCATAAGTTTCTACTACTTTATAATGTATCCATAAGTCATTATATGTTCTACTACTTGTAAGAATATTAAATAAAGATTCAAACTCAAGTATTGGCATTTTAAGATGTACAGTACCAAACTCAAGAGGTCTGTCATGTCCTCTAGATTCTAGCATATTTACAAACTTCTCATAAGAAGTGTCCGTAATCTTATTTTCGCTTTTATAACTAACTCGTGCACATCTTTCGATATGCTTCTTGATTCCTACTAAAGAGAAATCTGTTTGATTGATAAATTCAAATGACTGTTTAATTAATTTCATTATTTAAAATTTATTAATTGTTTACAAATACCCTCATATCTAATAAACCATTGTGGTATTTCAAAAGTATTATTTTTGTATAATAAAGATAACATATAAGATATTGTATATTTATACAATAATCTATACATTGTACCTACTAATAGTAATAGCATATAAGGGATAGAAAATAAAAAAGTAATTATAATATTTAAATAAAATACCAATATTTTCATTGATTATTTAACTTATACACTAATTCAGAAACAGAAGTCTTTAGATTTGCATTCTGCTTAGTTAAAGTTTCTACCTCTTTCTGTAATTCAAGTATTTTAACCTTAGCTTTAGCTAAATCAAAGTCTTCTGGAACTTCAAGTTTAGATGCCTTAATTACAGCATTTAAGTTAGAAATTATCTGTTTCTGAGACTGTACTTTGCTTCTTAACTTAAATTCTGGATCAGACTCATCTATCCAGGATTCTAGTTCTCCAAGTCGTTGCATGGATTTACTATAATAAACTTTACGTTGAGCATCATACTCTTTAAAGTTATTAATTTTATGTTCTAAACTTTGAATTGTACTTTTTAATCTACCAACGTATACTCTAACTGGATCTAACAGTAGAGGATTCATTGATTTTACCATAATCCTATTGTCTTTCCTACTTCATTATCTATTAAACAATACTGAGAACCATCGGACAATGTTTGAATAAACTTCTTACAATGTTCAACAATTTCAGCTTCTTTTTTAACACCAACAATTTGTCCTGTCCTATAAGGGTCAGTTTTAGTAGATTTAGAAGCATCTATACCTACAAAAAATACAGCTTTATCCTTATAAACAGCACATTCTTTACAAGCGTGGTCAGCATATCCAATAGCCTTATTGTGTAACTTCTCTACTTCTTTAGCATTTTCTTCAGTAAGCAGAGAGTTCATAATAATTCCATTATCTGCTTCCTTACCACAAATTGGGCACAAATATTTAACTATTGAGACCCCTAATTTATCAGGCATTTCCTATAATTTCATAATTCATAAAATGTTCATCTTTATATTTAATTAAATTATCTAATTGCCAACAAGTACAAGGTTTTATTTCAGGATACATATAGCTAGGAATTATTGCTAATTCTCTAGCACATCCCCAACAGTATCTTCTAGAACAACCCCAATACTTTGTTGGATTATCCTCTTTAAGCTCTAATTCTGGAGTATCATAAAATATATGTAATTTACCCTTATGTTTTTGACCATAGTCATCATTAGGATAATCATATGTTATATAATCAGAATCTCGAGCTATCCATAATTTCTTACTCATTTGAATAATAGAGAACTGTTGGATTATCTTTATGTATATCTATATTATCTAAATTAGCTATAGCTAGTTTCTGTTTAAATTGCTCTAAATCAAATCCTTTAGTTAAAGCATGAAATCCATTCACAGTTGGAATAAGATCGAAAATTAATCCACTTCCAGAATGTCTACATTCCATAGCTATACTTAAATATTTGTTAATTAATTCTGTATCCTTAGTATCAAAATCCAAAATCCAGATGGATTTATAATTAGAATTTCTTTTTCGCCCTATTGACTTAGAAACACATTTAAATAGCTTATGAGTTCCTAGTTCTATAGCTTCTAGAGCTTCTCTAATTATTTCATATTGTACTTGTTTACAATTTCTAGGATTTACCCAAAAGTAAGCTCTAGCATTGAAAATCTTACACAAAGTAGTAATTTCCTCTTTCTTAGCTAAGAAGGTTTTCTTATCAAAGAAATGATAATCCTTAATAGCATAACCACTACTGCCTACATTACATTCTCTATTTCTTTGCATTACCTGTACAAAGAAGAAGTCTCCCTGGTCTGAGAGATTGTCAAACCAGGGAGCAAATGCATTAAAATTATCCATCGTCATTTAATTACAAATAAAAGTAATTTTTACCTACACACCATAAATTGTATGTAATTAATTGATCTAATTTATTACTATTTTTAGCCAATTAAATAATACAATACGATCTTCTTGAGATAAATTCAAATAAAATATGTTACCACAAGGTTTTGGAGCATTACTTACTAATAAACATATTTTGCTTCGAATTATCTCAATTACTGCTTCTTCATTTTCTATCTCTATTTTATTACCCTCTGTAGGTGTGTTATAGAGTAATTCTTTTGCGTTTTTATAAATTTCTGTTACTATAACCTCCATAATTAATTACCATTCAAAGGATATTTATCTTTGTAATTATTATAAAAACCTCTAATAACTTTCTCTGTAACCTGTAAATCTCTATTTTTATCACGTTCAATACATACAGATAAAGGAGTATCAAAGAAGTCTTTATATTCTATAGCATGATTTCCATGAGCTATAACTAGAGCACGATAATTATCTAATACTTTTTCATTTAAATTGGTATTATCAATAACTATATTGTAACCTCTAAGTAAAGCTTCAATTAGAGCTTCTTCTTGTATATGCTGTACAAGTTTTTCTCTACTTGGAACCCAATATTTACCAAGCATAAGACGAATATCGTCTTGATTAATTCTAACTCTGTGTTCAGGGTCTTCAAGAACCCACTGCTTAGCCCATGTAGACTTCCCACTTGCTGGAAGTCCTCTACAAATAATAAGTTTACTCATTTTCTTCTACATCAATACTTTCTGGTTCTCCTTCTAATTGAACATTATCAAAATATTCATCTGTACTAATTACTGACCCAACTCGAGCCAATTCAATAGCCTCGTCCTCTGACTCTGCCTCTACCTCATATGTAAGATAGCTCTTACCCTTACATTTGTACACCATATTTACTAAATATCTCATATAGCACAATCATTAAACATTCTTTAGAATTTCGGTTATAAGTTTCTTTGTATCTTCTACTGCTTGTGCAATAGTTTCTTCATCTAAAGTAATATCTGATTCAAAATCTTCTAGTAATCTCTCTGTTATACGGTCCTTAAACAATTCAGGAGTTCGAACATCTTCGTCTAGATAATCTAGAAATGCTAATTCTAAACTTTTTTTATAAAAAGATTCTTCAAGTTCAATTGTTCCTTTTAATTCCATAATTATTTTTTTATTAGTGAACCCAATGGTCATTTATATCTATATCTGCTCCTAAAAATACATTAGGACAGAATGGTTTACCTCCAGCTATCATACAATCAATCAATACTTTACCTATCTGTTCTTTAATTGCTACGGGACACTCCAAGTTAAATTCATCATGAGCTGGTACACACATTTTTACCTTATCTATTAACTTATGATCCACAATCCAATTAAACAGCTTAATAGAAGATAATTTAAAGCACATTGCTCCTCTATTTTGTATTCTATAATTAATGGATTGTTTTTCAGAAGCTGCTTTACGTTGCATATAATGTCTTACTTCCTGTACAATTTCATCCTGTGGATTACGTCTTCTTGCATTCTGGTAATATTCCCAAAATCCAGGTTCTTGCATTTTGCTACGAGTCTCCTTTAATTCTTCAGCATCATAAATATGTGCTCTATGTCCAGTAAGAGGATTAAGTAATATATAGCCGTCTCTCATAACAGCTGCTCTACAATAGTCTTGGTATCTTTTTATTCCTGGAAAACCCTCCATAAAATTATCATAAATTTCCTTTGCTTCTTCTACAGGAATGCCATCATTCTTAGAGATAGTATTATAATCTCCTCCATAATTAATAGCGAACTCAATGGATTTAGCTTTTTGTCTCCAATTATGATAAAGTTTCTTTATATCCTCAATCTTAGTATCTCTTGGAATTATATTAGGATAACTCATGTAGGCTACCAAAGAATGAACATCACCACAACCATGTTCAAATAGGTCTATCATCTTCTCATCCTTAGAAACAGATGCAATAATACGGGACTCTTGACTTTGATAATCCGCAGATAACCAGGCATTACCTTCCTCAGATGTAAAACATGCTCTAGTTTCTGGATCGTGAGGCAGATTTTGCATATTCAGTTTCCAAACACCTCCACCAGAACTAACTCTCGCAGTATCTGTACCTATAGAATGAAAATCGGCATGTATTCTACCAGTTTTGGGATTAATTGCATTTAACCAGTTTTGCCCATAAGTAGATACGACTTTAGCAGCTTCTTGATACTCTAAAAATATAGGAATAATTGGAAAATCATTCTTTTGAGGCTTTAAAACATTTGCTTCAATAGACTTCTTTTTCTGTTTAGTCTTTTTATCAAATGTTTCTACATTAATTCCAAGTAACTCAAATAGAGGTATTACTTGTTTTTGACTACTCCAATTTATCACACATTTAGGTTCCGTATCAAATCCTGTAAATAAATCACCTTGAGTGTCAATTCGTGTGAACTGATTTTTAATTATTTTCTTATATGCATCAATCTTACCATCAGGAGTTTGTAAGTCTTCCTGAGGAAATCTTTTATATCCATCCTTAGTTAATCTCTTCACCTCAGCCGGATAATCTGTTGAATACTTTGGATATTTAAGTTCAGGATATTGAATATCATAACCACTATGGGGATTTTCTTTATCCCAAGCTACTACCCAAGCATTTAATTCTGAAATAGCTTTATCAAGTTTAGCTTGATCTTTAGCCATTTTAGCTTTCCATTTTGTAATATCGAGGTGAACTCCACAATATTTAAAGTAAGCAAGAGATTTAACAAATTCACATTCTAGCTCTACTGCAAGCTTCATGCCCTGTTTTTCTACTTCAATATCTTGTTTTTCTTTTATATCTTCTATATACGTAACATCCCCCGCTGCATAAATAACAACTTCAGTAGTTAAACCCTCATTAACAATTTTGCCTCGAACAGTTTTATCAATGTTAATATTTAAATAATTCCATGCAGCTGCTTTCAAACTCTTTTCACGCATTTGGGCTGGATATCCCAAATATAAGAGCTGTTCTACTATCATGCCATCCCAAATATGCTTAGGATAGATACCTTGAACATATAAAAAGGTTAAATCAAACATTAAATTCCATCCTAGAAATAATCTGTCTGATTCTAGGTAATTTTTAACTATTTGCTTTTCTCTTGGAGTTACAGTAGTCCAATCAATAACTACTTGATTATTTTTATTACCTAACTGTATAGTCAATAAAGCTTTAGTATGACAGTCAAGTCCTTTAGTTTCAGTATCTAATTGACATAATTTAAGAGGCAACAGAACAGACATTGCCTGCTTCATTGTTGCCTCTATATATTTATCAGTTTGAAATAAACTTTTATTATGACTAACTAAATAAATCATTGATAATCACAAATAGTTAAATTATTTAGAACTATATCTTCATTATCAATATTTAATTTATCTTTTATAGCTTTTTCTACAGCTTCTTTTAACTCTTCTTCATTAATAACCAAATGCTTACCTTCCTTATACTGAGGAATAGTAATATCTACAAAAGTACCTAATTCAACATTTACTTCTACAGTAATATCTCTATCATTAGGTTCATTCCAAGGTGCACTTGGGTCATTATAAGCTCCTGCTGGATAATATCCACTCATGCTAAATAGTCATTTAACCAATTAATTCCATATTCATCTATTACCTTTTCATCTATCTTTGTAGCTTCAAGTTCTATATCTTCAAGCTGCTGTTCATACCAATCTTCAAATTGGTCCTCATCATACTCATCTATATCTGGACTATCTAAATAGCTGAATGAGTTAACACACTCATCTCTTAATTCATTTGCATAACTCAGTTCTAATGTGGGATCTTCTTCACTTTCAATTACTTCGTTTATTGAAGCATCACAAGCAACTGGATACCTAGCAGTAACTAACCACCAATTTCCATTAAGAAATTCTTCTTTAGATATCATTATATTAATTTAGATAATTGTAGATTGCATCTTTTTCTTATTTTATCTAAAGCTTTTTCTTTTATTTGTCTAACTCTTTCAACACCGATGCCAAACATATCCCCTACTTCTTGTTTAGACATAGAGTTCATTCCTATACCAAATAACATAATAATAATATCATGTTCTCTAACAGGAAGTATATCTAGGCATTTACATAATTCTTTATTAATAAAGCTTTTATTAACTTGCTCATCAAGAGAAGGTTCTCCATCTGGTATTACATCACATACTTGACTATTCTCTTCATCCCCACCAATAAAGTCATCGACACTAACTAATCTGTTGGAAAATTGTGCCAAATAATCTATTTGTTTTTCAGGGATATTAGTTAAAGTATGTAATTCATTTGTAGTTGGATTTCTACCGTTCTTTTTAATAAACTCGTTAGTAGCTCTTAATATTTGAATTACTTTTAAGTGTTGAGTTACAGGTAATCTAATTTCACGACCATACCAATATATAGTAGTATAAATACATTGTTTTATCCACCAAGCAGAGTAATTAAGAAATTTAACACCTCTAGTTGGATCAAATTTATTTACAGACTTACATAAGCCTTCCAATCCTGAAGATATTAAATCCATAAGAGGAATACCTCTATTCTGAAACTGCTTAGCTATAGTTACTACAAATCTTAAATTAGAAGTAATTACTTTTTCTCTAGCCTTTTCATCTCCATTTTGAGCTTTAACAATTAACTTGTTTATTTCTTCATTATCTAATATCTTATATTTAGATATATCTCGAAAATAACTCTGAAGTAGAGAGTCGGACTTGTCAGAAAAAATAACTCTTTTATTCATTAATTGTAGACTTAGCTAGTTTCTTAGCTTCATCTAATTGCTTTTCCTCTTGAGTTGGTCTGTTAAGACCTATACGTATACTAAGAATAGTAAGATAAGCTTCCATTGCCCTGAGCTGGGCTATCAATAAATCTTTATTAAGATTATCTATAGAAGTCTTATCTATCTTATTAATTAAGAAATCTCTAAGCTTTGTAGTTTTAATTTCTAATTCTTTGTATTCTGTAAGTAGTCTATCAAACACGCTATTTTCCATGTCAATTTGTATTTTAGTTAAAGTAGAATCTAGAACAGTAAATATCTAATATATTATCTTCTTCTTTATTAATCAATCTCCAAATATGTAGGTTCATAACTAATATGATAATCATTATCAAGAATAGAAACATTATATATTTCTGTATTATCCAGTTTTAAATACTTATCTTTACAAGTGTGTAAATGACCACAGAATACATATTTAGGTTTAATTCTTTGAATAGCTTCAGCTAAACTTTGACCTCCTGCATGAACAGATTCTGGATTCCACTTACTAGGTGGTAATAAATCTAAATCTCCTAAGGCTGGAGTATCATGAGTCAACCATATATCTATATCATCTGGAACCTGACTATATAAACCTCCTAAATATAATTCACTATACATAAATGCCCAATGTCCAAATATATGGCATTGTGGGGATCCATATACTTTATAATTTTTACCATCAGGAGCCATATAGGTAGCACAATCATTAAGTAAATAAGTAAACTTAAAATCAGAAAGGTACTCCAAAGCTTTCATTACTGGATATTCCGAAGCGCATATAAAATCATGATTACCTGCTATCATATACACCTCTTCACAAGGCAATTCCTTAATCCAAGGTAAGAAGTCTTGAAAGAACCATACAATAGATTCTACTCTATTTTTCTGTATATTTAAAGGTATGACATCTCCAGCAATTAGACATAAATCACACTTCTGTATATTGATAAGATTACCATGTAAATCAGATATTGCGCATATTTTCATATTCTATTAAATATTGAAAAAATCCATCATAAGATAAGTTATTCTTTATTGTAATAACTTCCTTTCTATTATCTACAGATTTACACCATTGGTGCCTATTAACTACTTGATAGAGAGTTTTATTATTATATACTATATCTAACATAGCTTCCCAAGTAGCTATATTTCTAGTACTCGAATTTTCATCCCCTTTTACTACATAATTAAAGATAAATATTAATTGCCACTTTCTAAATAATGTAATAGCAATATAAGGGTTCCATTCATGTTCGATTCTCTCGTATTTCCATTTCCAACCAACAGCACTAAATCTAATATCTAATATCTTATTATAATATCTATCTGTTATAGGTAATCCAAAGAACCATATTTTCTTACCGCAATAAATATGACAGTTAGGTCTTCGAAACCAGTCTTTACACTTCCACCAAACATAGAATGGATTGTTATATTCATTCCAATGTTTGATGAAAGTGCGTATTTTATTAACCAAGTTCATCTTCACTATCCATCTCAGGGTCAGACTGTGCTTTATCTACAAACTTAAAGCATTTCAATTTCCAAGCGTGACTAAGCATATCTTCCTTCTTAATAACGATACCCTCATGAGGTACCTTATTAACGCAAGAAGGGGACTTACATTCCATATAGAAACGCTTATCATTAGATAGTTTGTCTAAAAATAGTTTTGACCAATTTTCATCCTTACTATCCAACTCAGGATATAAATCCTTAGCATACCCATAATAATATTCAGTTACAGGAATTAACCCTACTGATTTACAATATTGCTGTACTTCTCTTGCACTAAATTCATGTACTTCACCATCTACATTAGTTAGTGTGATTCTATAAGGTCTTACCTTAAAATGCTTTTCTGGCTTATATACCAAATTGTCTACAATAACGTTAGGCTGCTCACAACCGTAATCATATCCCTTTTGAATATATGTGCCAGTTGGATTGTATCCTACAATCTCAGCATAAATAGTCATACCCTTTTGAAGATATGGACGTAAATAATCATCAGCATACTTCCAAGTATCACAACCATAAAATCCCGGTGTTACATTAGGATTATAATACTGATTTTTAATCACATTCTTTGAAGCATATAGATGGTCATAAATATCGAAGCTATTACCTGTAAGCCATTTAGCTAATTTTTCTTTCCAAGTAAGTTCCTTATGACACATTACATATGCTGAAATATGGGAAGTTCCATGTATTTTCTCAGTAATACTAATTAAATCTTCAGGTTGAATTACGTTAGGACATTTCTTGATAATAACTGTTTCATAATGATATCTAAATTGAGAAGGGATGACTTTATCGAGTTCCTTCTTAACTTTACGTGTCTTTTTTGAGCCTCTCCCTGGAGTTCCCTGTGTTCTTTTAACGACGAATTTCTTATTAACCCAAAATGTCTTGCCCTCATGTTCTACTGTGTCAAATTCAGTTCCATCAATTAATTCAATATCTCTATTAGTTATAGATGTAAGCCAATTAGTAAATTCTACAGCAGGCACAATAAATCCTTCTGATAATTCACCTTTTAGTTTAACTGCTTTAACCTTACCATTATCTTCAAATAGACCAGTTTTATGTGGATTGTTGTTTTTCTCCGACTTTCTAAATAAATTGTTATAAGATAGTAAATCAGGATTAATACAACAAGCTGTTGGGAAATATATATAAAGCCCAGGTTCAGCATCTATTGAAGTAATAATATTAAATCCATCAATAGTACAACACTTAAGTTTAGTTACTTCTGGATTTGAATGCTTTCTAAAAACTTTAATATTAACTACTTTAGCTAAGTAATTAATGTTACAATTTTTACTCTTGATTAGTTTCATTATTAATTAATTCTTGAGAGAACTTAACATTATCTAATGAAATAATCTCAGATACCCAAGGACACTTATCCAAGATTGCTAATCTAATTGCCTCTTTAACTTTAGATATTATCTGCTCCTTAGTTAAGTTGGCATATTTACTTTTATCTACTTTGATACACCAAGGTAGGGCTGACTCAAACCCTCCTTGATGTATTTTTATAGTAGCATCGAAATTAATTGAATATTCCTTTAATTTAGAAACATATTTAACTTTTGGTTTCTTTTCGATAACTACTGGTGGAACAACTATTTTCTTTTTAGGCATTATGCAAATTCATCATCTGAAGCAGTGGACTTCAAATACTCACACATAAAGTTAGCATAAACTTGTGATTGTGCTTCACTATAACTATTATCAAAATAGAACTGAAAACAATGGATAAGTTCATGCCAAAATGTATTGGTTATTTGATCTTCTGTCAACTTTACTACAGTTTTATCCTCTAATTCTACAGTCTTAGCTATAGTTATAATATTGGTAGCATCACACCAACTTCCATAATTGTTATTATCTGTTCTTTCTACCAATTTTACTTTAATAGTATTTCCAGCGCACTTAAACTCATTTGGCAATCGCATCAATAACTTTCATTACTTGTTCAGAAGTCATCTCATATATGTTTTCAGAATCTTCTAAATTCGCTCTGTCTTCCAAATAGCTAAGCAAATCATCCATTATGTCTAAGGTACCTACTGGTAGATGATCTTTAATAACAGAATACTCTATATCTGTTATTTCTACTGGTTCAAATTGTAATAAATCTAAACCATATTTTTGACCCTGGTATACCTCATATTCCCAAGCTTCATTACTACCAAACCCCTTTGTAGTAAATGCACTACCCAATTTTAGTTTGGCATACATATAGATGCGGTACATATCCTCATCTAGTAGTTCATAGAAAGGCATATCAAATTCATCGCACCAATCTACACTAGTATTAATTAAATAATGTTTCATATTCCAGTTTGTGCTGTATAAAAATTAATATTTCCAGTCCCTATTATATGGGCTTCTTCATCTACTTTATCTATATAATATTCTACTTCGCCTTCAAAATCCTCAATTATAGTAGCACACCAAGAATGTTCTTCTATCCAAGATTCCCAATCAGGATTGTATGCAAGTATCTCATCAAGTAAGAATACTCCTACAAGACCTGCATCTGCACAGAATCCTCCTATAGCCTTACCTTCATCTGGAATAGGAAGTTCATCATCTTCACATTCCTCATTTTCAAGATTATCATTTAAAACTCGTAGAATACTTTCTAGAAGCTCCTTTGGTTTCTCCCCTGTTTGATAGGTAGTGCAACTCCAATCTCCATAAATAGTAGATTCAGAAATATAATTATGAATACCTAATACTCCCATATTTTCTCCATAATCACATTTATTCCAATCGTCATATTTACGAGATTCACTGTAATAATAATCTAAAGCAGCCTTGTAAGCTAACTCCTCTGGAGTAGAGTAATCTTTAAATGGTTTACTAATTATAGATGCAGGAAGTCCAAAATCCTTTTCATTAGGATGCTCAATGGGATTCCTCCTAATTATGTAACATGGGTCTGTAATTACAATGGTTCCTTTAAAATACATTAGTCTGCAAAATTTAGAGTTGCTCCTGCTTGAGCATTATTTAATGTATCTAAATCATATTTATCAAATCTACCTATAGATTTGCCTTTATGAATTACTTCATACTGTCCTTTACCTGTTAATTTTATTTTCATATTACAATATTATTAGTAAAATTTACTCTAAATCAAAGCGGAAGATTCTCAACTTAGGTTGAGTAGGTATACCGTCATCTGAATAGTTAAAGAAAGTACATTCAGCTTTGTGTCCTTTGTACTTAGTTTCAAAGTTCTCAACATATTCAGCTTTAATTTCCCTGTTACCTACTGGCATGGCTTCAAAAGTACGTCCATCTTCCAGTTCACAAGTAAAGGTCATATCTTCAGAACCTCTAAGTCCCAATTTATATCCAATTACTATGAAATCTTCAGACTTATATTGTTTAATCTTTATAAGATTATTACAACGAGAACCTACCTTATAAGGCTTAGAAGGGTCTGTAATTACAGCACCTTCAAATCCTGCAGAAACCCATTCATCGTGAAGTTTCTTCATATTATCCCAACCAGATACATATTCATGTCCCAAGAGTCTGATTGGTGCCTCTGATTCATCCTCACTACTTCTATAAATAGGGAAATTATGAGCTTCTGCAAATTTATCTTCCAAGAACTTATAACGTTCTGAAGCTATCATGTCAATATCTGCAGAGTTATAACAATCATATACCCAATACTGCAACCAATCACAATCATAAGCATTCTTCTCCATTCTAGCTGCTCCTGAAAGCTGCTGAAGAGTCTTACCTCTTACGAACAGCTCACCATCAAGAATAACAGTAGGATTCTCTTTAAAGAAGGCTACTAGAGAAGGGTTAGTACGCAAATGAACTGTACTATAGTCGTAATGCTCCAGTTTTGTTATCGTATGGCTTTTTATCCATACTTCTATAATTTCTTATTTATTATAGCTCGGCGTACATCTTCACCTTCACCATTATGTGTTAAGGGCAAACCACTCTTGGAGATATTTTATTCTGATTTCTCAGGTTCAATCTCTACGCTCTACGATGCTACAGACTCTTTAGTTTCCGTAGTTATCTCGGGATTAGCATCACAGCCTTCCCCGATATTGGTTTGTAATTCTTTAGATATTTTCATATCTAAACGGCAAATTTCTTTATAATGTTCATATTTTCTAGTTAAGTAAATTGTTGAATTTTCATATAAATATTTTATAATATATTTAGCAGTACCACACCACAGATTCATTGCGTAAATGTTCTTTCTTTGATATATAGGATATTCTTTAGTTAAGGGCAAATTAGTAATAACTCCTTTCAAAAAGTCTTGAGTGCCTAAAACATTCAATTCTACTTTTTCGGGTTTTGTTATACATAAGCAACCATCACCATCTACATATCCACGTATAAAGTGTTTAATAAGGCTATTTGGAACTATATCCGAAGAAGGAAATGTAAGTACCAAGGATTTTTTAGGTATACATCCTTTAGAGTTTAATGCTTCCCACAAGTGTTTACTTCTAACAGATACTCTACATCTATCATATTTTCCTTCCTTATAATTCTTATAAACCTTTACAATATCGGGTTTAGTAGCTTTAAGAAATTTTGCAAATTTTTCTAAGTGTTCTTTATCTGCCCCCTATAAAGACAATTCCAATCGATATTCTTTACTGTAAATACATCCATCTGCATACATAAATCCTAACCAATAAGCCTTTTCTTCAGTATCTATTACGTCAAATACACACTCATCTACACATGTATGATGTGAACTATTATAAATACTAATACCTGCGTCTTTTAGTATTTTTGACACTGTGCGACTCTGTTTTAGTCCAAACTTTTGTGCCAAAACTGCAAGATTCTTTTGATGATCTGGAGTGTTTACATATTCTTCAACAATTTTTTGATTTCTTTTAATTAATTCTTCTCTTGTCATAGTTTTAAATTTTTTAATTAATACTATGCAAGTATATTCATAATTTTTAAGATTGCAACTAGAATCTGAAATTATTTTTTATTTACCTCCTCGGCTAGCTGTATGAATTTCCTTGCCATCCCAATAAAATAATGCCTTTACACCATCGAGTTTTCTACTAATTAACCATTCTTTATTAAATATCTTAGGATTTGTAACCTTATCAGCTTGTTTAGCTAATTGGGGTTTAATCACACCATACTGATTGGTCTTAACATCTCCAAATATACTAAGAAGTTCATCATCAGTATATTCGTTAGGATGTTTGTCAATTTCCTTATAGCCTTTATCTAAATATTTCTTAACTTCAGAGTTAAATTGTAAGGTATATTGTTCTTGCCAATTTCTCTTCTGTTTAGTTCTATCTACAATAATTTGAGGTGAGAGGGTTGTTTTTCCTCTCACCTGACCATAACTACGTTGAATTATATAACCAGCTGGTTCACAATCTGAATGCCATTCTTCATCACATTCTACAACTGCAAAACGAAATTTACCAGTACTGGCGCGTCCTAAAAGATATTTAATCATTACTTACGAAACTTTTCAACAATATTCCAAATGTCATCTACTGTTTCTGTTGGAATTTCTGTACCATCTTCATCATAGGCTTTATTTACTTCATCACCTTCAAACAAAGCAGGTCTTTCATATATCCACCAGTTAATCCAATCTACTCCATCCTCATCGAATACAATATCCCAAATTGATTCTGCAAGATCAGCTACAGTATCTCCAATAGGAAGTTCCCACAGATTAATACCGAAATCATCCCATCTATCGTATTCCTTATTCAGTTTCAGTGTGTCTTCAATAACCTTTGTAAATTGTTCCTTAGTAATCATATATAATTAATATTAAATATTAAGTATTTATCTAATTAATCTAATAAATCTAATACAATATCAATTACGAACTCCAGTGTGCCCATAACCGCCTTCTCCACGTTCTGTTTCGTCGAGTTCATCAACTAGTGTAAATTCAGCTTGCTCACATTTATAAATAATACCTTGTCCAATTTTATCTCCCTGTTGTACTGTAAATGGTTCAAATCCATTATTCTGTACAATAAGACCAATGTCTCCACGATAATCGGCGTCTATAACTCCAAAAGAATTAGCCATAGTTACTCCCTTCTTGAGACCAAGACCACTTCTAGTTACAATAGCTAACATATATCCTTCTGGAATAGCCATATGCAAACCAGTTGGAATTAAGGCACGACCTCCTGGATAAATTGTTATTTCAACAATCTTTCCATTTGTATTTCGTGAAAGAGAGCAATTCCAAGTAAGCTTTTCATTTACTTCAGTTACGTTGGCACAGAAATCAAATCCAGCAGAGCCAGGTGTTGCATATTCAGGGAGAGCATTGTTAGACTTATTAATTACAGGTACTTTCAACATTACAATAACGATTTAAAATTTCAGAAATATTATCTAAAGTGCATTCATTTGATTCACTATAAAAAGGAATCTCATGATTATTATCTTTAAATAAAGCAAATGGAGTTAATCTAGCACTATAACTGCCTTTTAATCGGTATGCTTTCTTTTTCTCTAAATAATGAGACTCATTATAAGCTCTTATAGTGACACTATAAATAGTAGCTAAGTTCTCCAATTGTTTTTTGAAATCTAAAATATCATTATTATAAGCTAATTCTAAAGTCATTAATTATTTTTACGCCAAAAATAACTAGTTATATCTTTAGTTATTGGTCTTCCGCAAGTATTATCAATTTCCAACATTACTTGATTTGTATTAGGATTATCTAGTCCTCCTCTTTCTTCTACATAAGGACCTAATTTCACATAATCAAAATACTGTAAATCAATTTCTGGAGATAAATGACTTTTACCACTATACCAACCAACTTTTAAAGTATATTCTGTTTTAATATATTGTGCAAGAGCATTAACACTTTTTGGCTCTATGTCTCCACCCATAAATCCAACACAGGTAATACCTTTATTTTCTGTAATTAACTCATGTAAGGTTAACTCTAATAAGGGTTCTCCTATGTCCTCAGCAAGATAAGATGAATGGCAACCAGCACAATGGCAAGGACATTGACTAATATTGATGCACAAACTAATTTCGTTAGGAAACTCTGAGAAAGTAACCATCGAATTGACATATTTAATCATTTAAATAATCAGTGCATTCATTCCAAAGTTCATCTATTCCGTCTCCCCATTCCACATCTCCATGTTCCACTCCTAATCTATCTAGATACCTTAAAACAAGAGTACCTATGTGTTCATCTATGTATTTTTGCAAATCTTTATCAGACATTGAAGCATATCTAGGATTTAAAGACCTTACAAAGTCAATAATATCTCTAGCTTCTATTTCCTCATAAACATTAAGATTTATATACGCCATTCTTTAGAGCAAATTTAAATATTCCCAAATACTTTCACATAGTAAATCTAGCAATTCTTCATTAATATCTTCATCATATTTTATATCTTTATTTCTAAAGTATCCTTCTAGATAATAATAAATATTATCTCCTATGTCGTCATGCCAACTATCTCTAGGGACCTTTTCCTTTAAGAGATCATTTCGTATAAACTCTGAAAGATCCTTTACATTAACCTCAAGATAAGAAGTATATGGGAGTTTTATAATATCCATGGTACAATTTGTTTAGTTTCTGTATTTAATACAAATGGTTTGCAACAATCTAACATAGCATACTTATCTGTAATTAAAGGCTTAGTTCTACCTCCCCAAGAGTGCCCAAATATTTGATAATAATCTTTATATGAAGTCTGTACTTGAAAATCTTCTAAGTCATTCCAGACACAAGAACCATATTTATTATAACCTCCTCTAGAATAAGGAATTTGGTCTAAAGGACTGAGATTAGTTACATCTATATTATCTAAATCTTTTAATTTCAGATTATTATAGTCTAACCAGTCCTGAGTAATACCTGCATGAGAAAATAAGTATTTATTAGGAATTTCAGGAGTTAAATCTCCAATTATATAATATAACTGAGGACTTAAACTACTAATTAATTCCTTTACTTCCTTTTGTTCCCAGTAATCAAATCTGCATTTACCATTTCCATTGAAATAACTTAAATCCTTTTTGTTTAAACTAGTTCGTTACTCTAGTCCCAATTTTATCGCTGTAGCTTCATTTAACTACAGAACTGACTATATCTTCATCTTCGCCCACTTACGTGTCGTTAAGAGCCTAGCATTTCGAATCACTTGATTCTACTCCCATTTCAGGGATAGTCGATGAACCTCCCTCAATATTAGAGGCTTGGCTGCTGATTACCATCTCAGGCGTTCCAGCAATTAACTAGGTGTCCTTTGAAGATTTCTCTTCAAACGCACAAATTTCTTCAAATTTTAATTTTTTTCTATTTCCCCAAATAGAAGCTCCTTCATACATATAATTATAAAAAGATTGCATCTGTTTTCTGCCAGAATATTCCATAGTACAAACTTTATCACAAGTGCTATTATTGGCATTTTTAGCCTTGCTAAAATTAAGTTTAGTTTTCTTAAATCCTAACATTTGTACTAACTCATCTTGTAAACTATTAATAAATGTCATATTACCAGTTATTGTAAATTTAACATTTTGAACTATACGCTCCCGAAATCCACCTGGTCTCGTCTTATCTTTAACAGTCATTATTTTTCTTTTACCTATCCAAACACATCCATCACCATCAAAATAACCTCTAATGAAATGTCGAATTAGAGATTTATCTAGAAATGTTGGAAAAGTACATGCTAAAGATTTATTTCTAAAACATCCAAGATTAGTTAAGTCTGCACACATATCTATACTGCTATAGCATAATTGACATACAGTTTTATTATTTGTACTCTGTAATTTTCTTTTTATTTGATTATCTGCATCTAGTGCTTTATTTATCTTTTCTAAAATATCAACATCTTGTTCTAATTGGGCTATAACTACTTGCTTATCAGAGTTATAGCCATCAGCATACAGAAAACCAAGGATATAAGCCTTTTCTTCTGTATCAATAGTTTTAAAATAATTGTGATTAAATTGATGCATAGCTTAAGTATTAATTATTAACACTTAAGTATACATATTTTAGAAAAGATTTCCAAGGAAACCTATGTTAAAATTTATTAAAATTTATGATTACCTAATAAGCATATAACACCAGAAGTATGACGTCTATTTTCTACAAAGGCAGCTAATTCCCTAAGATTAGTTAAAGATTCTATTTTATCAGGTTCTTCATCTACATATTCTCCATAAGGGTCATGATAATCTCCTAAAAATACAATTCTATCTTTCCAATTATTGCATGGTTCTTTCCAAAAACCACGACCATGTACATCCGGGATAATTAATATTTTAGCCAACTAAGAAATCTCTAAACTCTGTCATAAATTCTTCATTATCTAATAAATCAGTGATATTATCATTATCAATCTCACCGTCAATATCTAGCATTGGGTCTAATAAATCGAGAAATTCCTCCACAGAATCCTCTAAGTTAGTATCCAACCAATCAATTACGTAATTTGGGTAATCAGCATCTTCAGGTACATCTTCATTATTAAGAACGAGATTCTCTAATGCTTCAAATATGTCATATTTCTTAAAGGTATAACTTACATTTATAGTCCAATTTAATTCAATTTTATCACTCATCCTCGTACCACTTCTTAAACTTTTCTAGGAACTCATCTTTGGTAACTAAGTCTGTAATATCTTCAGCATCTATATCACCAATAGAGTGCTCATAAGGAGAGGCATATTTAATTAACTCTTCTATATAATTTTCTATATTATCTTGAATACCCTTGATAATCTCTTCTATATCATCGTCTTCATTTTCTATATAAGTACGATATACGTAAAGCAAAGCTGAGTAAAGTGTCTCTTCTCTGACAAATACTTGTCTAATTTCACGCCACATTAATCCTATCATTTTGCAGATTTTAATTCTTCTAAGTATTTAGTATAAAAATCTAATAATTTATCCTCAGCTACTTCTCTTATTTGCTCAGAAATATCTTGCTGGGTCATGTTATCTATAACATCTTGTTCTACATCAAAACTTTGTATAAAATCATCATACCACTCATCTGGCTCGCAGAAAATGTCGTATACTATATCTCTAGCAGTAACATCCTTTTCGTAAACTGTTTCGATATAATCACCATCTATATAATTTTTAAACCATTCAATTATATTGTCTACATTATAACTATATTCACTAGCTACATTTATCTGTTTCTGATATACAAAATACATATTAATATGGTTTAAATTGCTGTTTTACTAACTTACCTTCTTTATATTCAAATGTTCGCTCACCCTTTGCTGAATAATTATCAGGCTCATATCCCTCATAATAGTATTTACCATCTTTGAAAAATATTTCATCTTCTACGATAGTACAATTATAAGGAAGCCAGTCCGCATCCCAATTTTCTTCAAAAGGCATGTAAACATTACACATTGATACAGTTTCTTTAGTAGTATAATAAACATCATCATACCATTCAAAAGCTTTCAAATTATAAGAAATGTCAGTAATAGCCTCACCATCCAATTTTCCGTATAATTTCATTGTAATAAAGATTTAAATATTCTTACAATAGTACTCTTCTGAGCAGTAGGAAATTTACGTTGAACATGTGTAATAACCATTTTAGTATCTTTAATAGTCAGAGTCATTATTTTCATTAACTCTGCAATAAGTTCATCAATCTCCTGTTCTGAAGGTTCTACGGGCATTATTCCTCGAATGTAGCCAATTTCTTTAACCTCCTTAAGTGCTAAATCTTTACGACCAGCTTTCTCATAAATAGCCATAGCCTTTTCACGCTCTTTAACCATCTTATGCAAAACATCTAGTTCAGAAACTGGTTTTTCTGAATGTTGATTATTAATCAACGCAGCCTTAATTAATTTAGCTGTTTCTAACATAAAGGTATTAGAAGTTTTTCTAGCACCTTCAATCAAGACATCAACTGTCTGTTCTATTGTTATTTTATTATCGTTCATCATTAATTGTAATATTTGGGTTAACCATCCATTCTATCTCATCTAAATTAAATCCCATAGAATCTAACCAATCTTCTATAGCAGTATCATCCATATGTAACCGTGGTAATTCATAAATCCAGACTGAACCATCACCATAATCTAACACAACTATTTCTTCCATAATTATTCTAAATGAGATTCATAATCATAATCTAACATAGCAGTTAAATAATTAATAGCTGCTAATTCTCCACTATGTAAACTAATCTGTTTATCATTAATTGTTATATCCCAACCATCTCCATTGACCCATTCTGTTACTATTATATAATCAGAACTTTTGCCGTGTGTAAAATGTTGTAGTGAACAATTAACTGATTTAAGTTGTTTCTTTTCTACACTCATAGATAGAAAAAGGAGACCTAGTTACCTAAGTCTCCTTAACCGTTTATAAATTGTTTTCTAAATAATCTAAAATATTTTGATAGGTAGAATCATCTATTTGCATATTAACCTCACCTACCAAATTACATACACAAGATTCTAGATATTCAAGTCCTTTTTCGGTTTCCAAATAGTCTAAAATCTCATCTATGTTTTTATTTTGAAATTCTTGATTGATAAAGTCTCTTAGAGCTTCTTCATCAAGTGTTTCTTCTTTAACTAATGTTATTTCCATTATTTACTAAGTAATTCCTTTATCTTATTAGCTGGAACTGCTCCAGACAATCTACCTACTTCCATTCCATCTATTAAATAAATAAGAGTAGGCATACTTCTAATCTGATATTTTAGTGTTTTCTGCTCTTCAATCTCACAATCTACTATTGTTAATTTAACATCAGGAAAATCCTTGAGTACATTATCCAATGTAGGTTTAAGAGCCTTACACTGACCACACCATTCTGCTTCAAACTTTAATAACTCTTTCATTAAAAATCAATTTCTGTCATATTAATAATTTATTTCAGTAATACTACCACAATCTTCAACTCTAAAATCATCTACTTCCACACTTCCTTCATCCCAAAGCCATTCTTCTTGTTCTTTTAGAGACAAAGATTTAAATTTCTCAAAATCCTCATCATTTAACTCCATTTCTAAATGACCCATTCGTAAATAACCCTGGACATATTCAAGGTCTCCATAAATTGTATGCATATTATTAAAGATTTGGTTTATATGTAAAGCTTCTATCTCCACTCTTGTACTTACGTACTGCAAATTCTAACTGTCTAGGATTACTCCAATTATCTACACACACTAAATCCTTTATACCCTCTCTTTCGAGATATTTAGTTTATTAATAACATAATCTTTTATTTCAGCTTTTCGCTCATCTGAAATTTTATCAATATAAGATTTATATACCGAATCATTAGCTTCATTCCTATATGATTTTAACATATATATCTCACAAAGATACCTTTGATATACTGCTTCTTCTTTTAATGTATATTCCTTCATATAATATCTTTGTTTCATATAAGTAAAATCAGTCTTCCATTTGTTATTTCTCTTACAAAATGAGACTCCTCGTATTCCGGAAGTATTAGTAGATTTCTTCTGCAGATTTAACATATTTTCTTGAACAGTTACTTCTCTAAGATTAGATTTTCTATTATCACGAGTATCACCACTTATATGGTCTACTTGTTTATCAGTAGGAAGCACTAGTCTATGAAAATATATACGTTCTTTTTTCTGGTTTCCTGTAAATAAATATGGTTTATTATTTTTATAAACAGTTCTCCATTTATGTCCTTCTAATTTTGGAATGTCATCTATATCTAAAATAAATGTTTCCATAACATTTCCATAAGAATCATAAGTATCTATCTCTGCAAAATTATCTTTTAATCTAATTTCATTATCATCAAATACACCTCTTGGATTAGAATCTTTAAATTCTCCATGATTTTTAAACTGTCTTGCGTGTTTAAGACAAAGTGTTTTTCCAGCTAAGCTATTAAAACTTATTTGCTTAAATTTTGATGATACTCCACATACTTCACAAAAGCGTTCTTCAGTTATTTTTCTCATATTGTCAAAATTATGTTAATAACAAGGGAGTGGACTATACCATCAACCTAATAGGTTGCGCATTGATAGTCTCTGAGACCCATAAATTTTTATCTATGTCAAATATACACACGACTTGTATATAATACAATAGACTTAACATAAATTAACAATTTATATGTCTGCTGATTGCCCAATCCTAAGACTTGTTCATTTTTGAATTAAATTCAAATATACTTAGGCTCTAAGGGGTTTCCAGCATATTCTGCGTTTTCATTATAACATTACTGTTATAAGGGGCGTTTGTTTCACCCAATAATTCTAGTATAATACTTTATATGTCTGCAATGACAAATAGGACACTCGTCAATAGGAGCATTTACTACATGTCCACATTCTCTACATTGAGACATTGGAATATTAAATGTGAAATAACTAGTACCTTCATCTTTAGCCACATCCAACAGATGTAAATACTGTTGTTTACTTAAATGAGCATCAAGATTTGCATGAAGAGCTTGTCCTCCATCACAGTACTGAGCTACTCCTCTACCATGAAGCTTAAATTTATCAAGAATAGAAGTCTCATCCCATGGATTATAGAAATAACAGTTATACAGATTCTGGTTTTCAGGCACTGCATAACCATCTTTCTTATCCCAATTATAAAGTTTTACACCTAATCCTTCTCCTGGAATAGCTTCACTATTAAATAAGAATGGTCTCTTATTATCGTGGATAGAATTTTTCTTATTTTCTTCTTTAACGGTACCAAATACTAGCTTAAGAAAATTCTTATATGCTTCATTATTAGATACAGATAATCCTAAGAATTGTGCAGCTTCACAATAACCTATCAATCCAATAGTAGAATACAATTTACGCATATAAATATATCCTGCATTACAATCAGAGAACATTTTAGCGTCCTCCATTTCATAAAGCATTGTCTTATATGCAATATGATACTTATATACTCTTTTAAGAATTGGAATTAAGTATTGTTTAAACTTATTTGCCCATTCCTCACCAGAATCCAACTCATCAGGAGTTAAAGGTGATTTTATCCAATCTTGAACAATTCTATTAATGTTAAGAGTAATTACATTGCAAGAACCAGTCATAACTCCAGTCATACCTGTAGTAGAACTAAAGGTATTATCAGACATTTCATTTAAGACTCTACAACAACTAGCTAAAGATGTAGGATTGTCACTAGTATAGCAGAAGAAACTTCCACCCTTAGCCCATTCTTCAGCACATAACTCTTTATATTCAGGATCCAGATATTCTTTACCATTATGTACAAGAGCCATGGTGGTTACTGGGAATGTGAGAGGTTTAATTAATCTAATCTCTCTTAAAAGTTGCATAAAGATTCTCTGCAACTTATCTATAGCGTTCCATTCAGGTTGTGTTCCATCAGGATAATAGAATTCTCCAAAGAGTGATTTAAAATATATTTTATCGTAAAAAGAAACGTTGGAAAAAGGTGAATTATAGCTTCTATTGCCCGCAGGTTGATTTACACCATAAATAAACTGTTTCATACCCTTTCGGATATAATGTCCAACAGTATACTGATGCAGGAAATGAGAGTTAGTTACAACCTCATCTACTTTATCATACCATATAGGTCCAAACTCCTGAATTACATAATAATTAAGGGCTATAAAATAATCACCAAGAGCTACAGCTCCCTTACATTGAGAGCTAAATAAGAATACGGCATTAGTTACCTGACCACTAAATGATTGAATATCATTTGGAGCACTAGGAGTGACTCCATCAATATTACCTACCCCTTCAAGCATTAATGGGTATAATGTAACTGCTTTACAATAAGGTTTAAGTACTGGAGTACTAGCCTCATCATGAGTATAGATAATATGATTCTCCAAATCCTTAATATACTGTCTTCCAAGTTCTTGACCTGGATACAATTTATTAAGTTCATCTTTCATTCGCTGTCTTTGAATAATTCTATTGGTTACTTTATATACTTCGCCCTCAAGATTAGCTACATTCTTAGAAGCAACATTAGCATTAGCATCAGTTTCTGAGGAAGTAGATGCATTTACACTGGAATCTTTATAAGTGTCCATATAATTAAGTCTACTTCTAATAAATCTAGCTTTCTTATGCTCTTCTCTGTAAATAGAATAAGCTCTAGCTACATCAAAATATTCATAGTTATATAGAGTCTCCTCTACTTCGTCTTGAATTTCTTCTACAGTAATATTATCCCAGAATCTCATTTCTGAAACCATATCTCGAATAACATTTTCAACAGAAGTATAGCCACAAGCTTCAAATGCCTTAGTTAAAGCATTAAATATTTTATCTGCATTAAATTCTTCCTTTGTCCCGTCTCTTTTTATAATGACCATATATTCTTTTTATTCATTAATTTTTTAGCATCTGAAGATGATTTATCTGGATTATAGTTATCTAAATCTATTGTGAAATTAATGAGTTTAAAACTATCAGCAACCTTATCCTTTACAAGTCTTTTAACTAAATCAGTTAGAGATTCTTCTGCATAATCATTACTTTCAATATCTCCAACTATTATAGTGTTATCAATAGTATTGAAGAACGCCCAAGGATTAGTTTCCCCACATGTATAAGCTATGTAACCAACTGCATAATCATCTTTATAAGGTATGACTATACCTCTAGTATCGTCATCAATAGCACCTAAATCAATAGCATCAGAGGTTTCACTTGGCAATATAATATCTTTCATACTATTTATTTTAAAGACTCTAAAAATTCATCTACAGCAGGGTATCTATCGTCGTAGACAATATCATCAATCTTGAAATCTTTAATGACAAAATCAGGTCTTCCATGAGATTGCCAATACTCTGTTACATATTCAGCATTGGAATTAGGACTGCCTACACCTAGAGCCATAGTCATATCAAACTGATTTACTTCTCTAGAATGTCCACAATAGAAATTCTGACACTTCTTAATATGCTCTAGACACTTATCAGTAGCTTCCTTACCAATTAATGTATCTAATGCTGGAACCTTTTTATAATCTCTATAAGCAGGTCTATCTTTAGTGGCAGGTTTATAATCATCTTCTGTACCTCCCTTAACTAAATAGTCTATTAGTAATTCAAAAGTATCATTCCAGTCATCAGTAATTCCATAAGCATCTTTATATATGTCTCTCAGATAGATAAAATTCTTTTCTGATAAATAGTGTTTCTTATATAAAGGATCTTCTTTAGAATCTTTATATCCATCTGCAATAAGTTTATCTAAGTCTATAGCTGGTTGAGCCCACTTATACATTTCAACCAAGCACTTGTGAATTGCTTCACTTAAAATATCACTTCTAGTTAACATATAGTTTCTATTTTTCCACGATTTGATGCTCATCTAGTTACTTCCTTTAACTGTACCCATTAACATATTATCTTCTGTAACTACAGAATAATTAATACTCCATTTAGTATGTCCAAAATTGGCAACAATATAGTTACTACTTCCATACATACTACCTACTGAAATATAATCAAACTGTTTACCTGTAGTATAAGCATAGTTATGCAAATCACCCTTTACTACATAGACATATTCATTACTAATATTCTGTTCTGCTATATAGTTAGCAAAATATAATTCAGTTTGAGGATTAAGTGTAAGTGGAAATTGGCGAGACTGATTGTTATTGTCTTTGCCGTGCATGAAAATCCATGAATGTTTACCAATAGTGAAATGATCAATGGGAAAGTTACTAATAAAACTCTTAACCCCTTCATTAGCTAAATATGCAGCCAACAACTTATTATTTATCCATCCCCAATTGCCGTCATGATTACTCTCACCTATACAGAGATAATTAAACTCATCACTCTTTATATTAGCTTTAAGAGACTTAAAGAACTCCATCATACACTCTATATAAGTCTCACTAATCTCTTTATCATCCATTACCTCAGGAAGTTGATGTCCCCCTCTAGTAGTTTCCTTGTTATAGCCATCAATAGAATCACCAAGATTAACTACATAAACTGCTCCATAAGACTGTCCAGCAAATGTCCGTACAATCTTAGTTAATCTAGCCTTAATCTCCTCTTTATCATAATTAGGAAGAGTTACGAAACTACTATACTTAGCATTATAAGCTCCAATATGCAAATCAGATAACCATATAATCAATACTGGATATGTTGGATTACCACTATTAACGTTAACTGGAAGCTCTTTATAGTCCTTATTAGTTTCTTTAATTAATTGAATTAGTTTCTCCTCACTAATGGAACTTTTCATTTGTTCCTTAGTAAGTTTAATAACTAGTTGTCTGAGGTCTCTCACCTCATTCTTTTCCACAGCTTTTAAGAAGTCATTCTCCTTTTCTCTAAGTTGCATTTCCTGAAGCTCCTCTGGTGTATGCTCTTCAATTACATGAGGAGCAAATGGACTAGAAGCTTTAGTTATATTAAAAGCACGTAAGATTCTCTTAAAATCAACTAAAGAATAATCAGGAAAATGTCTACTCACTTGTCGCTGTGTGAGACTAGAACCATAATAAGAATAAAGTCTATAGATAAGATTCATTTCATCTCTAGTTAATGCTCCTATCACAGGAGTCTTATCACGACGAAATACTTTGAATCTGTAACTAACTATTGCGCCATCCTCATTACGAATCTGTTCAGTCTCAGCTCTCTCATCAGTATCAATATGCTCTACAGAATTACCTGTAGGCTTCTTTACAGAATCATATAGAGAAATAATATCTTCATCTTTACCAATACTACGAGTATATTTAATAGTATTCATTAAAGTGCTATAATTATAGTTCTTTGCAGTACAAGCTGTTTTTACACTACAATTATTCTCCTTAGCATAGTTCAATACTTTCTCAATACGATTTCTGGTTTCCTTTTTCATTGTTAAATGTTTAAATAAGCTGTTAAGCTGTTAAAAGTGTAATCTTTTTATAAACATCTAATTATTACTGAATCTATATTATATTTTATTATTTAGTTAATTCCAAATATTTCTTTACTTAATACCTAGAATGTCTTTAACTAAATAAATCTTCTCAAATTTATTAACTATATCTCTACCCTTATCGTGAGTAATAATGTCTGTAAATGCTTGATAAGCATCGAACATACAAATATCCTCATTATCAGGCACAAAATAGTTAGACTTCTCGTCAATTACTAATTTTTTATAAGCATCAATAGCTGTAGATTCTGCCAACTTTACAGTACCAAATCCTGAATTAAATTTACTACTAATACAATTATCTACCCAATGTCCTAAATTATCATAGAGTTCATTTCTCTTAATATATGTATTAGCTAAATTCTCCAACATCACCTTTGTATTATCAGTCATTTCCATAACCTGATTTACAAAAGTATATTCCATAGCTGTCTCAGGCTCTAATTCTCTAACTTGCAGCATATTTGGAGAGAATACACACATATTTAAACAAGCACTACGCACTGCATTTTGAAATATCTTATACACCGGTTTACGGGTATCCAAAGCATACAGAAGACTAACCGATTGAGTATGACCCTCATAAGCATATTCTCCTGGAAGTTGTGCTTCTACCCACACTCTATTATATACAATATTTTCAAAATTAACTTCACCATCATTAGTTAGACTAATTTGATCTGCAGGCTTAACCTGAATTTCAAACTTGTCTGTAAATTTAGACATTCTGTCTATAAAGGGCATTACATATTGCTCAGTTGTAAAATACTCCTTTTCTTTAATTCTAGTGGCTTTTCCTGAATAAAGTTGCTCTAAAGTTACTTGCATTTAATTTAATTACTTAATTATTTAAAGTAATCTAGCTATTAATGTATCTAAAAGAAAAAAGGTGACTATCCTCACGGACAATCACCTTACTTAATTCTAACAATAGTGTTAGTTATTCAATATATTATTACGCATTCTCAATACCAAAAGCAATGTATGAACCTGGCTTAGTATTCTTAGAAGGAGTATACTTAGCTGTAGCTACAACTGCATTACCCTCTACTACATCCTTTGTCTTTACCAACTTAGCATCACCTCTAAATGCACCACTCTTATAGAGTTCCTTGATTGCATTCTTAGCGTCTGCCTTATTAGTATCAACCTGACATACTGTCTTGCCTTCAGCGTCAATCCACTTATACATTGACTTAAACTTTCTCTTACCCTCGCTCTTTACATCTTCAATCTTATATGGACGCTCACGAGTGTCACCAATAGCAGCCTCTACTACGATAATATAACCAGCACCTGGACAGCTCTTGCCTTTCTTCTCCAAATAATCCAGCTTAAATGCCTTATCGTCACGCTCTGTCCAAATACCCTGATGCTTAGCCTTTGCATTCTTGTAAGCCTGAGTTGCATCACCATTAATATGGAAATACTGCTCTTCAATGTTTGCAATTGCTGCATCCTTAGACTCTGCTGATACTGTTACACTCTTAAAATTCAAAACCTTTGTACTCATAATTATTAAATCCTTATTAAACATTAATCATTTTCATGTCATCTACGAAATACTTATCTAAAACCAGTTTTCTTGACTGATGTAAACAACAATAATCCATTTAGGAAATTATCCAAGGATTATAGTGTTAATTAATGTTAATCTAAATAATTGTACAGATTTTTGATAAAATATTATCAAAACGGCACATAAGAATCTAATAATTTTTTAAGCTGTTTTGGCATATCTTTGAGAGGTACTCCATAGTCTGGGAAGTCTTTAACTCCGTACATAAAGTCCTCACAAATAGCACCAAGTGATTTCAGAAAGGTTTCTTTTTCTTCTTTTCCAAAATCTTTTCCTACCTTTAATAAAACATCATAACAAGTGATTTTCTTGTCTTTTTTCCTGAGTTCATTAGTTATATAACAGGTTAAAGCTATTACAGCTAATTTATCACCTAAGTTACTATTTAAAAAATGAACACTAAAGAACTTTTTATATATTGTTAGAGTCTTATCAAAGTCTAAATCTTTAAGTTCCATTAAAGAGAATATCCTTTATAGCAAATTAAATATGCTACATGACGTAACAAAGTTCCCAATTCATACATACCTTCTTGTATTTCCTTATTAGTCACAGGTCTAACTTTAGTATAGTATTGTGGAATAGTAGATACTACTAAATAATTAGCCTTTATTGAAGGTTTTGATATATTATATTCCTTTGCTACATATAAATGTAATAGGTATAAATATTCAGCTAATTCCCTACTATAATGATACCTATTGATATTATCATCAATAGCAGACACTACTTTACTAATGGTTTTAACATCATTTACAGTAATAATGTCTTGCTCTGTATCAATAGTGAAATTATCAAGTTTAGCTTTTAAGTGTAATACTGTTTTCTTACCGTTAGCACATTCAGCCTCTATATCTAACAGAAATGCTTGTTCATTCATAGAAAGAGGAGGATCTAAGAGTCCTGAAGGATTAAGTAACTCTTGAATCTGTGGATTCTTAGTTAATGCTTCTACACAATTATATACAGTATCACGACTTTTATCATCTAAATAGATAATTTCTTTGATACTATTTAATTGTGCATTCTTTCTGGCTTTCCAATATGGAATACATTGCTCATTTACCTTTTTAATAATATCCGGAGTGAGCTTATTTCTATAATAGTTAACCTTACTTGAGGCTTCCTCAATATCAGAAGTTCTAATAGGATGTTGCAACCATACCGGATAAAGTTCATCTGCCATAGCTCCCAATTTAGCAGTAGGCTTTCCTAGAGCGGGAGCAAGTTCAAAACTCTCACTCTGTAAAGTGAGGCAATGAACTGCAGAACCTATAATTAAACTAGAAACAAATCCCTCATCTTTGAATCCTGCAAAGAAAGCATCTGTTGAACCCCCTTGAAATGGATTGAGTAATCCTAATCTTGAATTACTTATGTAACTTCCATACTTAGGAGAGAAGTACTCTGCATCATCAATTTTAACTAACTTAAGAGTGTCAATTAATGGAGTAAGTTTGACTAAGTCTCTTAATTTTGCCATCCTAAGACATTTAACTCATTTATATATGCATCTAGGATTTCTTCATAATCTAAGTTATAAATGCGAAATTCACACTCCACATTTTGATTGTGTGGTCTATCAATAAGAAGAGCAGGTAATCCACTTTGTATAGCCTTAGTTACATTAAATAAACTATCGTCTATAAGAACATCACACCTACCCTTTATTTTATCAGCTTTATTACCATTTTGGTTATAAGTCTGATAAATAGGCTTTACTGGTAGACCATTTTTAATTAAAGAATTACGAGTGTAACTCTTTTGGATAATACGCTTAGTTGAATAGATATGAGGTTCAAAATTAGGACGCTCTAGTAGCTCTAGATTCTCCCAAAATTCTCTATCATATTGTAACTTACGTACATTTCTAGTAATTATGTGTTGCACTAAATTACGTTCACCAGGAAACCGTTTTTGATAAGCTTCAAACCACTTTAAAATGGTATCATCTATATCTAGTGCAATACGCAGATTATTCATATTCCTCAATTTCATGAATGCTTCCCAAGAAAATATCGTGATTATCCCACATTAACTGCATAAACTCTTCATAATCCATACATCCTGCTAGAATATCTGAATCGAATTCTTCAGCATAATGTTTAATTACTTTATCTACACAGTCTTCATAACTATTTGCAGTAATTTTGAGAATATCACACTCTCCTGAAGTACTCCAAGGAATCAAATAAGTATTCATTTTATTTACTAATTAGTTGGTAAAAGTAATCTATTGGTATAACGGCAACTGTACCAGGACTTTGTTCTCCATCTTTGCCTGCTTTCTTCCAGCACATTACAAATGGCTTGTCCTTTAAACTGCAAGCATCTCTAATTGTGAAGTAATTAGGCATGTTCTGAGTATATTTAGCTTGTATATAACAAGGAACTTCCTCATCGCAAATGTCTACTTTGTTAGCGTCCAAAGTTTTATCTTTATTACGGCTAGTCATACAATTAGGGTATCCAATTTCCCTTAACTTATGCACAATATCAAGTTCAAAGCTAGATCCCTTTTTCTTACTCTTTTTAGCAGTAAGACTCCTCCTAACAGCAGGGTCTGCCCATTGAAATGTCATTCCATCTTTAGATTTAGCTCCAGAGCCTGGCTTATTAGCTCTAGACTTAATTGAGTTAACTGTCAATTTAGTTACTTCGGAAGCTTCTTCTATTGTTTGGAATGTTTGTGTGTCACCATTCTTATATTTTACTGTTACACTAGTATTCACCTATGTCTTTCCCATTCTTTTATATATTTAATAGATTCTTTAATAAATTCAATAGTCCCTTCTCTCCCATACTTCTTATAGAAATCACTAATATCCTTAGCCCCATACCTTCTAGGTATAATACAGGGAATTAGAAAATCGTATTTTCTACGCAGCACATTAGTGTAATGTACTCCCGTAAGGTCTGAATCAAATAAAAGTACTATTTTATTAAATCGTTGCCTTAAATCTTCTAAGATAGTATTAGAAATAAATTGAGTTTCACTTTGTGGAGCACATGCAGGTATTCCCATACTATATAAACAAGCACAATCTTTTAAACTCTTAGTTATTACTAATAACTTACTATTCTTAGGTAATTGTCTATAACCTTGAATAGTTTTAGTAGATATATTACCTATAAATCTATAATCAGACCTTTTCGGATAATATATTTTCCACTGTTCTACATGTTCTTTCTTTCCAAAATAGTATCCATAACTAGGACACTTCGGAGTAGACTGACTAACTATAGAACCATTTAAAAAGACTGTTCTGCAACTAAATATTCTATACTTATTTAATATAGGCTTAGTTATACCATACTGATTCCACCATTTTAGTTCCTCTTCAGAAAATTCTTGTGCCTCTATTTGAATGAAAGTTTGTTTGTCCTCTTTAAATTCAGCTTGCTTAACTATAGGTTTAGATACAGGAGATTCTCCTTTAATAAATCCAAAGTCTTTAGCTATAATTCTTAGAGCCTCATGGTAGTTACAATTAAACTTTTTCATTACAACATTTTCAAAGGCAAAGCACTCTCCAGTAGCAAAGTCCTTAAAGTAAAGTCTGCCAGATTTACCTCTAAAAAATCCACAAGTTTTATGATGGTCAGAACGTAGAGGAGACACATACAAGCCTTTATCTACAGGTATTCCTAGATAATAACTCATATATGTCTCCTCATTGTTTTCACTTAGAAGAAACTCCCTAGTAACTTTAGGTTCAAAACTAAAGTCCATAGAGAATTATTTAATTAAAGCAAGCCATCGAGATCCAAATCATCCTTAGGAGCTTCATCTACTCCTGCTGTATCTGCGATAGCCTTATCTGGGTCAGTAGGAGTTGACTTCAAATACTCATCACGCTTACCAGCCTCATAATCAGACCAGAAAAGCTTTGGACCAATATAATTGTCACAAATAAATGCTTCTCCCTCCTTATTCAAAGCCAAGATACGTGGAATCTGAGCAACTACCTTACCGTCACGATTCTTACCTGTCAATTTAATTTTAATATCTGTATCAATAGCTGGTGTGGTTACTTTAATGAAAGTCTTTGCAACATCATCAAAGCTCTTGAACTTAACACTCAGCTTTTGCATCTGTTCAAAACCTTTAGGGTTAAGAACCTGTGCAGTCTGTTTTACTATTGCCATAGTGGTCTCAAATGAGGAAGCCATCTGAACCTTACCACCATTAGCACCATCAAATTCTGGTCGTACATCATCACCATCTTTAGGGAAGAACAAATCTACATTAAAGTAGCCGTCTTCATTCTCATATTTAATAGAGAGCAACTTGTAATGAGCGTTAGGGTCTTTCTTACCGTTAAACTCACGAATTTCAGCTCCCTTAAACTTTACATCATGGATTTCCCATGGTGCGAGTGGACGACGATTGTTACGAACTGCAGAATCAGATGAAATAGCAAAATTAAATGACATATATTATATAATTTTCAAAATTTAAGTAATCATAATCTAATAAATTAATTGTTATCTAATATATTTAATTAACTCTATTTATTAGAGAGTATAACTCAGACCTGATAAGTCTGTAGATTCCTCTTCTATAGTATCCAAGTTAGTTATATCAAGTTCGTCCTCAATATTAACTAACTCTTTTGGAACCTCTTGTTCTTCAGGCATTTTGTCTCCTACAAGCCAATAAATACCTTCATCTTCAGTTGGTTCCAGTTTAAAGGTAGTACCATATCCTGCTAACTTCTTGTTATTAGCACCTCCATATCTTACAGTATTCTTACCTGAAAGTAAATTACCTCCCTTAGATTTAAAAGCAGCATCTGTTCCAATCTTTGGAAGCAGCTGTTTGCCCTTTTTGTCATACTTGATGTCTATACGACAATCTTCACAGACTTGTAATAAATCAACTGCTCCTTGGGTAAGCGTTAATTTAGTAGAATCAAGTGTTACAATAGGCTCGGGATTTTCATCTTTCTTAGTAGAACTCTTTCTAGAGGTAGTAGTTTTCTTAGCAGTATCTACCTTAATCTCATCTTTACCAATAAAAGTGATTTCTCCTGTCTTCTCATCAACAGAATAGTGCATTACAATGTCCAGCTTCATATATTCAATAATTAGTTAATTAGTTAGTTAAATAGTCTTAATCTTCGTTTTCAAATGCATTGATAGTATCTATAACTAGTTTCATATCAGGCTCAATATACTTTTCGTCAAAACAGCCTGCCACACTTCTACAAGTATCATTACCATCTGTTCTAGTCTTAAAACGATAGTGTACTTCCCCATCTACATCGTCCACAATTCTTTCTGAATAAATAATGTATGAAAACATTCCATCCAAATTAATCTGATTGGTTAACATTTTCAAATTCTTGAATATACTCCATTAATCTGAGCTTAATCAATCTCAAGGAATATATTACTCTACACATTTCTGTGTAGTTGAGACTATATCTTCATTAGCCTTGAAAACGTCATTATAGTATTTAAAAACAAAATGATATGTTTCAGGTTGTTTTCCCTTACATACATTATTAATGAGGTTCTTTTCTATTCCAAGTTCTCTTCCTGCTTCTGCAGAATTTTTAAACACTTTGATAACATTTCCATTTAAATCCATTTGAACTATTTTTGTTTCAGGTATCACATCTGGATATTTGTACTTCCAAATATAACCTCCACAAGATTTCTTTTTTCCTTTACAACAAGCATTAAGATTAGCTTTATCTAATCCCAACTCTCTTGCAGCTTCTGCTCCAGTTAACCATTCTTTTATTAGCTCACCACTTTTAGTTAATTGGAGTACTGGTCTTCCCTGTTTTTCTGAAATACTTTTACGTATTTTACTTATAGTTTCTTCAGATTTATTTTGATGGGATAACGCTTTAGAAATATCTTGTTTGGTCTGTTCTGTACGAGGTTTTCCTACGCATTGTTTAGCACGTTTTCGTATTACCTCTTGCGTTGGTTCTGTATAATAGTTATCTTCTCCACCTTCTTTGATATTAGTAAGATTAAATCCCCATTCTTTAAATTGGGCAATCCAATATTTTTCCAACCATTGCCAATCTTCACCTTCCTCAAAATGTACAGTTTCGATTTCCTCTATTATTATACTGTTACCTCTAGATAATTGTTGATTAATCCAATTATAATTATGGTTAGTACAATATCCTTTTTTAGCTGCCTTTTTAGCAGAGCAAATATGACCTTGTAATCTTCTCTTTATTGTCTATCTAGTTTTTCCCACATATCTAATATCATTAGGATATGCGGATGAAGTTAAAGTATAAAATGTTACTTCCATAAAATTTAATTTAAAAGTTATGAACCACTTTATACCTATCTTACCGATAGTCAAAATAAAAAGATTTTCAAATGAATTTATAACTAACATCCCCATTTCCTACAGTGATTACCTGTAGTACTCCCTCTCAGGATAGTCGTTACACTTTATAAATATAAATATTTATCTTAGCTCGGTATTAACAGCTATCCAATAATTTAATATTGGACCTTAGTCTTTCTTAGAAAGTGTATTCGTGTATATTATCGATATACCTTATCTAACTTTTACCGAATTAGAGGTATTATAGGCAAAATTTTATTTACCAGTTGTCCAAAGACGATATTGTGGGTCCAAGTCAGTTCCAAAATTTTCAGTATGTGAAATAACTACAATAGTTAAATCATCACGAAGAAGTTGACACTCCGCCAGCAAATCATAATAATTCTTTGCCATCAATGTAAACTTCTCATATCCCTTGGTAGTAGCATTCTCAAAGGTTTCATTAGATAACAAATAATTAATATCATCAAGAACTATTACCTTTATATCTGGGCGTGAATCAGAAATCATATGCAACACGTTCTCAATTTTAGTATAATTATTCTGAATATACCAATTACCAATGAGCTTTTTATCTCTAATAGCTACCTTAGGATACTTCTTACGAAATCCTGGAATTTGAAGTTGCTTATTAGTACAACTTATAATGAATGTGGACTCTGGGTCAAGAGTGCGTAAACTAGTTGATTTTCCACTATTTGATAAACCTGCCAAGCAAATAAGATTACTCATAATATAAATGAATATTTAGAATTTTGATTATTGTCATCTATTTCTTCTTCATCTATATGATTAAGTTCAACATTTAATTGCTGAACACCATCTTCTAATAAATAATTAGGACTAGTATATTTCTCCCAGTCAAATATATTCTCAGGTTTAGGTAAATCTGCATAATGACTACAATCGCCATAAAAACCAGTAGGAATCATTAAGTCCGAAGAACCAAATCTACTCTTCAAGATAAATACACCAATAAAACACTGCTCTAGTATCTTGATATTATATTTCTTATAAGTAGATAATTTATATTTATGTGGACTAAATAGACCTATAGCTACTTGTGAATCCTCAAGTAATGATCCACTGTCTTTATAGTCTTCCATAGATGGGTCTTGCAGACCTTGTTTCATTCTCTCTTGACCATTAGCATTTCTATTAAACTGAGAAATCATTATAGGAGATACAATTTTAGTATTATTTCTGATTTGAACAGAATCTCTAGAAATTGCATCAATTTCATCTTTCTTAGTTCGACCGCCACTTGCCTTTACCAAGGTCATATGGTCAATCATAATACCTAAGAACATGTTAGGATTATTTGGAATGTATTTACCATTCTCAAATTTACCCCACTTTAATAATTCCTCGTTTACCTCCTTTAAATAGATTGCTTCTGTAAGACTGCCTTCATAAAAAGATAATCTTTCATCAAGAATTCTGATAAAGTCAGCACTCTTAGTTAAGAGTTTATACTCTTCATCAGACAATACACAGTCTTTTCCTCTAGAGAATATCTGCTTAAATCGCAATTCAACTCCAAAATTGTCAAATATGTACATACTAACTAACTTAGCATATACCTGACTTCGAGTCATCTCTAACGAGAATAATAACCATCTAGGGTCACGCTCTGGACTATCTCCATTTAAATAATGTATTAATGGTTGATATACATAAGTCCAGAGTGCCCAGGTAGATTTACCACTACCGGAAGCACCTCCTATTAAATAAGAGGTACCTGGAAGAACTCCATCAGTATATAAATCTAACTTAGGTGAACCTGTACTAAGTCCTATATTGTGTCCTTCTCTTCCTTCTTTAACTAATTGAAAGAATTCCTCTAAACCACTAATTTTCTCTGCCATAATATTTAATTATACAACCTTAATGGCATCAAAATTAGTATTAGCTAAATCTCCATTACGAAGAGCCTCTAATTCATCCCATCTATGGTCTATTACAAAGTTGCAAAGACTTACACAGAGAATATTATTCTCTCGAGCCCATTTAACTAATTCAATAATATGGTCATGAGTTTCCTGTTTCCACCTAATAGTCTTTCCATAGAAGCGATAAAAGTCTTCTAAACTATCAAACTTCTTAGAAACACTACGTATGCCAACTGGATTCCCATTGATAAAACCGAATTGAGGATATTCTTCAAATAGTTCTTTTCCTAATTCAAAAGAACACTTATAAAAGTCTTTTACAAGATTTCTGTTAATAGGAATACTAAATAAATCTAATCGTTCACCTTTCTTAGGTAACTTATAAGACTTTAATATTACTCCTACTTCTTGTAATCTAATTAATTGTTCCAATAGGCTACCCTTTGCCTCTGATTGAAAATAAAGCTGGACAAGTTCTGCATCGTCACCCTCTTGAGCGATGAGAATAATTTCTAGCAACAATAATTGATTTGCATCAATTTTATATTTTTCACAAAATACAAGTTGCTGTTTAAGTTCTAAATTCTTCACGTATAATTAACATATTTAGCTAGTTAACACTAGACTTGTAATACTTGTTATAGCTTTAGAGTCTAGTTACGTGAATATTATAAACTTATCTATTCAGCGGTCTCTTCAGCCACTGGATTCATTTCGAAGTCAGGTTCAAAAACAACCTCATGTGCATATTCCAAACTTTCTATCTTCTTTTGTAACTTTGAAATTTGCTTTTTCAAGGACTTATTTTCACGTAAAAGAGCACTCTTCATTGAATTGTACTCTTTCTTTGTATAATACATTTCCATTTCTAATGTCTTAAAACCTAAATGTAAAATTCTTAATCTTTCTTTTATAAAGCTCGTATGGTTCACCTTTAAGAACATGCATTAAATTCTCTACATCAATAATTTCAATCTGAGAATCTTTCTTGGCATTTTGCATCCATTTAGTTTCTACAGTATCATTAATTACTAATGTAAAAAATTCAGCACCTAGTTTACCCTTCGCTAATCGTACTACTCTTCCAAGAGACTGCACAGCTTTAGTTTTACTACTATCTATACCAGTTTGTATACCTACCGATAAATCAGGTACATCCAAGCCTTCAATTGCCATCTTACAACTGTTTAGCACTCCACTTGGCATTTTAGAAAACTCTTCTAGGGTTATTCTATTCTTCTTTTTACCTTCTTTACCAGTATAAACATATCCCTCTTTATAAGCTTCAGCCATAGCGGTATTGGCATTAAAAGTGACAATTTTCTTATCACTTCTATACTTAATTATCTCTTTGGCTATTCTTATTTTTTCAGGATGATTTTGTACAAACTTCTTTCTAGATTGCATAGTTTTCATAAAACCCATAGCATGAAATGTGACAGATTTTAAATAGTCCTTCTGCATAGCATAATCATCAGGATAGGTATCCTTACAATATTGCCATCTATTAGTAAAACCATTTTTACCTGTCATGGACATAACCTTATTAAAGTCCCATTGAAAGAATTCAAAGTGTTCATTAAATTCTTTATTATATTTCTGATAAACATCAATATCAAGGACATCAATAACAACTACATAGTCTTTATATTTAGCTACCCATCCATTAAAGAGAGCATCCTCCATAGTTATAGTGTCTACAACTGGAGCATATTTAGCTAAAATTTCATGTCTTCCATCCAATCTTTCAAAAGTGGCAGTTAAACCAAGTATCAATTTAAACTTAGTATTTGTAAGAACATTACTAAGAACCTCACTATTGATTTTATGGGCTTCATCAATAATTAGTAAATCACAAGACCATTCCTTTTTAGATGCTCCCATCATTACTCTTACATCAGTATTAAATCCCAAACCTCTCTCGTCAAGTTCTTTAGACCATTGTTCTTTTAAGTTATCAAAAGGTACTACTACTAATACTGACATTGTAGGATATTTCAATCGTAATTTAGTTATAGCATTTATAGCTACTCTAGTCTTCGATTTTGTTATCAGTAGGCTTTTTATCCCACTTTCTTACTATTACTAGTAAGTCCCGCATAGATTTTTACCCACTTATTTCAGTTGGGGCATCGAACACTCGTGGAGAAATTATATTCTAACAAAAATAGTCTAGCTATTAACTAGACTATTCATTAGGTTCATTCTCTATGCTGTACGGTGTAGAAGATTCTTTAGTTTCTTCTATTACCTCGGTATTACCCTCTACAGGGCTTCCACCGATTTTGCTCGATGATAATTCCAAAGATTCCTCTATTGGAACGGCTTCTCCTGTTAAAGGAATATATTCTTTACTTCTATATATTTTTACTTTAGCTTTTGTTGGCAAATACGGATTATCTTTTGTTGCTTCTTTATTCTTACGAATCATACTATCGCTAATACCTACAGCATTTGCACATAACTTAGTATTTCTAAAATACTCTATATGACCATCTAAATATTCAACTATCAAATATCCGCCCCCTTTAAATTGGAGATTCTTATATATAGCATTCTTTAAATCAATTACATTATCAAATTTTGTTAAGGAAATAGTATATGTATTATTAATACAACTAAATTCCTTAAAACCTATATCAGATTTCCCATATAATATTCTCAAAGCATCTGCTATACAGTCACATTGTGCTGCCAATGTAAAATTATTTATATTATATATATATGCAGGTTTCCAATTATGGTCTTGTCTATATGTATGAATTTCTCCATTAGCATATCTTCTTTTCAATGTATCTGATATCTTTCTTTTACATTCATCAGACACAGCATGACCAAAATTAGCAATAACTTGTAAAGTTAAATTGTATTCTGGTCTAAGAGAATCTATATAATGCTGTTCTCTATCAAACCTTACATCTGCATCACAAAATTCTATAATATTATAAATAAAATTATCTTCTCCATATTTGTTCCAAGCATTTTGGAAATGTGCATTATGTGCTTTATTATTTTTTAAATTATGCACATGCTCATGTAATCTGTTGTATAAGTCAACGGAAGAGCCGACATATCGTTTTCCATTAACTAAATTCAAAAATGAATATATACCACTCTTGTTCCTTAATTTGTAATTAATATTCTGCATTTTTCTATTATTTAATTAAACATACACAACTGTATATATCTAAAAAATAAATTCAAAATATAAATTACTTAATTACAAATTAAGGAAATTATGATCCTCTAACAGCCTCAATAAAACCAAATCCTGTACATCCTACAATAGTTCCATGTCCTTTAGCTTTAATCCAAGCTTTAAGTGCTTGAGCCTGCCTTTCATCTCGAGAAACAGGCTCAAATAAATCGTGCATTACGGGCACTTATGACAATATTTTCACTAGCATGCTAACTTATTACAAGTCAGCACGTGTTACATCCCAACCTTTATCTGCAGCAACCTTATTAATTTCATCGATCTTAGTAAGCCATTGCTTAGCCTGCTCTTCACACTGAATCTGAAAACGATACAGAATCTTATTAGAAAGTAATTTAAGCTGCTCACTAGTTAAGTTAGAATATTTATCTCTCTGCAGCATATAGATTGCCTTAAACTCAGTATAAGACAAACCTGTATCACAAATACGCAAATACTGATTAGGTCTCAAACTAATTCTAAGTTCTTCCTTAACTACATCAAGACGATTTCTTGCCTTACCAGTTTCAGGGTCTTTACGATACAAATCCTTTTGCATCTCACGTGGTGTGAACCACAGACCCATCTTAAGAATAAAGTTGAGTGTAATATGGCTATTATCAAAAATTCCCAAAAGGTCAAGACAAGCATCCATTACCAATTTAACGGGTACTTGCTGATAGTCAATAGGAAGACCATCCATTACCTTACTAATAGGGAATGATTTAATAGCCTCAGGGGTTAGTGTATCTTTATTGTTACTGATTAACTTTCGTAAATCTTCCAAACATCTTGTGTTAGAATACTGCTTCTCAGCCATGAGCCATCTTACAAGAAGTTCTGCTCTACAACGACTAATTTGATCCTGTACAATCTCAAGTAAGGTAACTCTTCCTGGATTTTTAGAATCCTCATTATAAAGCATTTGCTGGCAATGACGATACCACTGTTTAAGTTGATCGAAAGAAGCATCAATCATTAAGATTTCCTGCTGCTCTCCATTAACCTTTGGACCTTTCCATACATAAGTAGTAATGTCACTTGCCTTCTTACTCATAGCTGCCTGAAGCTTATCTCCTAATACTGTCATATAATTAAATTCAAATAATGTTTCATAGTAATCTAATAATTAGTAATCTACAATATAAATTTAATCTAAAATAATTTCACTTATATCAACTTTAGGTTTATCCTCAATAAACTTGAGAAATATGACATTAGTATATTTATAAGGTATTAGGTTCTGACCGTCAAACCATGTATCTTTTCCTCCTTCTACATATCTTATATTTAAATATCCAATTTCATCAATTTCGATACTTTTTTGCTCCCAATTAGGAAATCGAACACACATTATATATCTAAAGTCTTCATCCTTAGGATTTAAGTCTTCAAATACATAATTAGTATATCCCATTCCATCTATTTGTTCTGCAACTAGTTTAGCATGAATTGTTATTTGCTCCATTAATGAAACACATTCATATCATCAAAGTGCTTACATCCATATTTAGCAAAATCGCTATATAACTTATCCATATTGGCTATACATGGATATTTTAAACATCTTTTACAACTCCTTTCTGGATGTTTATAAGTTAATCCATTTGGGTCTTTATAGTTTACTTTACCAATAGGCATGCAAGAACGATATTTAATATTATACTAATCTTAGTTACAACTTTATATTTTTTATGTGAACTTTGTAATTGTGTTATTTTAATACTATCTTTTTTAATGATAGTATTAAACTGCTTTTCATTAATTTTTCTTATGGAATCAGTATGTAACCAAGATTTATTTATCTTTTCTAGTGTTTCAATCTTCTTATTCAATAAGGGAACTTCTTTTGTATATTTCTCATGCTCTAGAAATATAAGATTAGTTGTTTTCAGTTGTTCCGGAGTTATTGTAATGGTTGATGTAGTTTGTGAAAAACTGTATGTCGGCAGAAGTATCATTAGACATAATAATAGCTTTCTTATCTTCATACGTCTCTCTTATTTTTACTATTTTAATTGTTAAGGAATCTTTGGTATGATTTAGAGTATCCCTAACTAAAGAATCTCTAATTATTTCTTTATTAGAAGGGACACTCTGTATATTGTTATCTAATTGTTCTATACGTACAATTATAAATAAAATTCCTACAATTATAAATAGTTTAATCAACCAGGCTAGAACCGTTCTCAACTGCATCTACCAGAGGTTTGGTTTTTTCGAGAACACCCTTTACATCTACACCATTAGCCAATAGAGTTAATACAGCTTGTTCTGTAGGAGGAGCACTCTGAATATACTCCTTCGCTCTCTGAATCTGCTCATATTTAGCCTTATTAGCGTTGTAATCCTTAATAACTATCTCAGGATTCTTAATAAAGTGGTTAATTTTCTCAGTCAGAAGTGCATCAATACACTCTTTAGTAATTACACCACCTTTGCCGATAAACCAACAAGGTTCTCCTGCAAGAGCCTTCTTATAAGCCTGTTCCTTACCAAAAGTGAGATTAAACTCATCTTCTGGATTGTATACAGCAATACCAATAGATATAGCTCGTACAATCTCAAAAGAATCCTCAACACCTGGAATATTCCAAGTTGCTGTAAGACCCTCTTTTACTGGCATACTTACAGCGCAAGCAACTACCAATCTTTCAACACCCTTAAAGTCAACAAACTGACCAAGCTTATAACTAGCAATTTCTTTCTTCATTTTTATTTACTATTAATTAATGTGTAACCCTCTTTAACTAAGTAGGATTCCGGAGCAAATTCCAGAGTTAAAAATCTAATAAAATACTCATCTGCTTTTTTCTTTCTATTTATGAAGTCTTTCTTTTTAAGTTTTAAGGGTTTATTAGTACTATATTGTTTTTCTTCAAATAAAGAGACTCCACCCTTGAATACCTTATAGATAGAATCTTCATAAATAAAAGAATTATGTGTTTGAACTATTTGACCGTCCTTCTCGTAAATCGCTACTGAAGTTGTCATATATTAAATTAATTATATATTTAATAAACTTATTTTTAGCAATTTCATAAAAGGAGTTCCAAACATTATTGGTGTAGAAGTTGTATATATCTTGTGAAGTAACATTACTATAATGAAAATATTCTTCATCACTATATGTACCCACATTTATCCTATATGTATCCTTAATAGGTTTAGCCTCTAGACATATGTGATATACTGAATCATCTAAATCTTCAAAATCATCAGGATAACCATTGTCTTCATAGCAAGGTTCTGAAACTAATACTTCAAATGGAATATCTTCTTTTTCAAGTATTTCTGCTATTACATAGGCTACATAACAACAACCGCCAGAGTTTGTATGATATATTGTATTCAAACAATCACACAAACTATTTATTTTATTAAATAGGTCTAAATAATTATCTTCCGACTTCTTTATAGATCTCCTCTTGAATTTGTTTAAAAACATTTAAATATTCTTTCAAGGTCGTAATCTCATCTTTTCCATATTTGCTATTAATAGCATATCTAATTACTCTACCAATAGCAGAATCTAAAGGCATACCATATCCTTCTAATTGAAATTCCTCTCTGGGATTAGTTTTACTATTCACTTTTCTAAGTAAATACAAATCCCATAATGGAGAAGTATCATTTATTGGTTCAATTCGATAAAAATTACCTTGAATTATCATTTAAATATCTCGATTAAGCATTTTAAAGAATTTAGAAACTGGATTAGAACCAGCTAAATCATAACCATTATGACAAACCATAGTTAACAATATACCAGATATTACTACTTCTATAATATTGAGACCTGGCACAAACAGCATTAATAATGCAATTACAAACACATAGAGAGGAATCCCTACCTTTGGCTTTAAATCTATGACAAGCATAAATTCAATAGCTGCTACAACTAAACAGAATATAAATAAACCAAACATAACAAATTATTTATCAAGTCCTACTAATGTTGATGAGTTACCTGTAACCTTAGGAAGATGTCCATCCCAAGCTTCAATCCACTGCTTTTTAAGAAGCAATGGTGTAAGAGAAGCGTTTACAATGGCATTGGCTTTAGCTTCTGCTTCGGCTACTACAATCTTCTTCTTTGCCTCTGCCTCAGCTACCTGTACTTCATTAGCTGCTTTCTGCGCTAACTGAATAGCTCTATTCTTAGCATCTACAGCTTCTACAATAGTCTTAGGATATTGCAAACCACTAGTAAACTGGTCAAGTACAAATCCCTCCTTATCAAGAAGTTTAGAAAGACGCTTCTCAATTGCCTGCTCTACAGCTTCACGATTTGAGACAATCTGGTCTGTAGTAAATTTATTAATCTCAATGCGGCAAGCATCCTTTACATACTTAAATACAGGACCATTAATTACATCAGTTAATTCTTTGCGATACTTACGAAATACCTTTGGAGCAGCACCATCTTTAACTTTAAGATTGACATTTGGATCAACCATAAATTCAGAACCATCCTTGGCATTAATTGTAAATGGTTTATAATCAATAGTCTGAACATAAGTAGGATACTCATACACCTCCTGAGTAGCTGGATTATAGAATACTCGTCCAGTTACCATAGATACATCATCTACACCTCTTTCAGAGCCATAGAGATTAACTAAGATACCTTCACAACCAGCATCAATACGTTCACAACTAGTAAAGCTTAATGACAACATTAAAGCACTCGCAAATAAAAAGACTTTTCTCATTTAAATATATTCTTTAATTTATTAATATTCTCAACGATTAGGGTAACTACTAACGCAGCCATAGTTGCTAATGTTAATATACCCATAACGCAACAAAATGTACTCTCGCTACTAATTAAGTAAGTACACATACTTATTAAATACATCATAACTATAAAACCAATGATGCCTTTAATAACCTTAAAAACTAATTTATACTTTCTCAAGAATTTTGGGGTTTCCATAAAATATAATGTTTTCTTTCAGTAAACCAATTATACCAAATAATTATCTTATCTTGTTGTATGTCTATATAAGGATTTAATAATATAAGACATACTAGAACAATAATTAAGATAATCATCGAGTCTTTACTGAACCAGGTTTAGTTGTTGCCTTCTGTACACTTACAGGTAGTTTTGACCACCAATTCTGCTTCATCTGTAACCACTCACGCTTATGTTTTGCTTTCATTTTCAAATTAATTAGAATATTTAATTTTAATCTAACTAATCTGCAAAGTGACTAGCTTCTACAGCCAATCTATCTGCTAGATTATTATATTCATCTATGTTATGTCCTTTTGTCCATTCAAATTTTATATCTGAACAAAACTCCTTAGCTTTATTATAGACTTTGTCAAATAGTTGCCAATAATTCTGATTCTTCTTGCGCTTCCATCCTTTATTGATACATCCTAAAACGTATTGTGAATCAGATACTACAGTAATAGAGTCAAAATTTGTACTAATGGCATGTAGAGCATAAATAACAGCCATTATCTCCATTTTATTATTAGTTACATTGTTAAAGTGTTTATTGAATTGATAAATTACTTTATTATCCTCAATAAATACAACTCCGACACCTCCTTTACCTGTAGACACTTGGCAAGCACCATCTGTATATATAGTTAATAATTTCCCCATGATTCTACTACAAAATCAAGAGTCAAATTACCATACAGATAAGTTACTTTAAAGGGACCTGAAGCTATACCCTGATAGTTACTTTTAGGATTTTTATGCACTTCTTTAATTACATCATCCAGTAACCCTTCCGCACAGCGACACAAATCATAAATACTAGGTACTCTAAGTCCATAGTCTGTAAGTATTTTCCAAGGTTCATATCCAATGATTTCTGGTCTGTCATCCTCTTCATTCTTATAAATAGGCAAACATGGAGAAGCCATAATCACAGCTACTTGCTCAAAACGAAAGTTTTTTAAAATATCCATTTTCTGTTTTTCCAAGTCGCCTCTATAAGCATCCTCTAAATTAATTACTTTTGGCTTTAACATAAATAAATAAAAAGAGCTACCCCTTTCAGAGTAGCTTAGTCAGGACACACCATAGAAAATGATGTGCTATCTACAGAATTTACAGTATCAACTTTAGCAGAATCTACTGTATCACAAGTGTCGACAGATGTAGAATCTACACTGCCTGCTGTCCTAGAACAACCATTACCACAACTTGAACAGAGGGCAATGATTGCGAAAGCAAAAACAAATAATTTCTTCATAATTAAATAAATTAAATAATAAAGGGTGGAGAGTTTCTCCACCCCCGATTGTAGGAAATCAACCTCCCGATTTCTCATCTTGAAAAGTATAGGAATTAAAAGTCACTATAATCTTAATTATAGAAGCACCTACAGTTTAAAGGAACATAGGACAAACTAAAGAATATCATAAGGATTAGCAACATAGACTTAGAATGTGTCTTAGCTTTAGACTCGTTCCCACGACTTAGACTTAGACTTAGACCAAGTAACACCACATAATGCTTTTAACCTGATTATGTTTAAGTGATACTTAGAGATAAAAACACGTGTGGAAACGACCATTAAATACCTAATATGTGGTATTGCGACAATCCTCGCAACAAATTATATTATTCCTGTAATATATTTAATGCTAATCCTTAATCTATTCTTATTAATTACTCAGTAAGTAAAGCCTTAATAGACTTATATGTTTCCATTAAAGAATCTGGAACATTAATTTTAAGTTTACTAATCTTTTCTTTCTCAGTAATTATATACTGATTGAATCTTGACTGTAAATCTTCAGTTTTATCAAGCCAATCATTATATTCTTTAGAATAAGCAGTTCTAGCTTTCTGATACTCTTGCTCATTAGCTATATTCTGCTTGTTTGCTTCTTCTACAGCCTTAGCTTTAATAAAGTTAAGTTGAGCATTTAGATTTCTATGTTCAGACATTAAAGATAAGAACATGTTATCTACATCGTCAGCCTTTACAGATGGTGTGTATCTGTATATCACTGTGTCTCTACCTGCTCCACTAATCTTATTAGGCTCAGCTACTACTTTATTCAACATAATTTTGGCTCTAGAGATAGAACCAGTTTCATGTATAAATTTACCAATAGCAGCGGCTTTAGACTGCAAAGTAAAATATTTATTAAGTTCTGTAGCCTCTAAGTTTCTAATTACATCCTCTTTAGTTACAGTAGCTTTTCTACATGGTGATATAGGATTAGGATAACACTTGAATTCTGACCATTCTTGAAGTCTTATGCTTGATATCTCTCCAATTGCTTCCTCCTTATTTTTAATAGCTTCTTTAAGCCATGCAATCAAAGAGTTATACTGACCTATCTTAATTATAGCATCTTGAATCCAAGCGATGTCAGTAGTCCCTCTACCTGCACATACTTCATTATCTGAAGATACAATACTAGTTATTGAAGTATTGTAAAATTGAACAGAATTAATAGATTCTGTTAATCTAGCAATAACTTCATTAGCTACATTACAAATGTTTTGGGCTTCTGTTGATGTAAGAAACCCATCTTTAAAAAATACGTTATTCATGTTCCTATGATATATAATATTTAATTACTTAGTAGTTAATAATTGTTAATCAATAAATTCAATAGTATCTACCATTGTGTTAGATTTTAATCTACCATCTTCTAGTTCTATGATATAATAATAGTCCTCCCAAGTTTCTTCTACACCTTTAAACACGCCCACTATATCATGTGATTTACATTTGTGTCCTATAAAAGGCATCAATTCTTGTACTTGGGGACTACAATCTTTAGCATCCTCTGAACTCTTTATTATTCTCCGAGTTTCAAATATATATGCTGTTCTAGCTAATTCAATAGCCTTAATCATTGCATCTTTTTCTTCTAGAGTAGCTTCATCCCAATCAAGAATAAATCCCTCTGAGTTTAATTTAAATATCATCCGAAATTACCTCCTAATGGTGTTTCTGGTTCCAGGCTATCTATAAGAACTTCTTGTAATTTAAAGGACTTTCCTTCAACTTCTACATTATTATATACAAAATTGTAAAGATAATCAATGGACATAAATCTAGTTGGAGTAGTAATACAACGATCATGCCGAGTATCCTTTTTATACTTTTCAACATGTTTAGTTATATTACCATCTTTATATAATCTATAAACTATAGTTCCTTCCCATTCATTTATAGGAGAGATACCTGTGATATATAAATCACTGTTTCTATTTAAATGTACCTGTTGTATTATCACTCTAATTGTATTTTTTGAATTTCTCTGGACTCTAAACCTTTTATATAATTATATACTTTACTAAGATTTTCCCCACTAAATGGAGTTTTATTACTGAAGATTAATATCTTATATAAATTTATAGCCTGTATAAAACTTACTTTATTCTCTTTTAAATATTTAGTAAACGAGGTGTTAAATCCGCAAGATTGCTTAAAATATTGCATGATTGCTTGTTTAAGACATTTTATTTCCGAATTTGACCAGTAATCCTCTTTCTTTTTAAATATTTTATTTGTTGCAGAATCCCTTATAGGTCTTGGTATATATAAAGCTTCTGGTAAAATTAATTCATCCTTCTTAACAGCATCAGTAAATGTTATAGCCGAAGTATTTAATAATTCATTAACTTGTGCATAGTGTATTATAAAGTCTATAGTATTAGAAGCATTAATTATCATAATCTTAGCACTTCCTCTTATAAATACAGCATAGTTAATAGAATCAAATACAGAGGACTTAATTATTTGTAAATCTCCAGTACTTTGCTTTGCCATATGGTCTGAATATCTAATCTCTAAGTTTTTATAATAGAAATATAAAGAATTACTAGTCTGTCCATTGTCTTTCAATGTACAATTAACCCATAGCCATTTTTCAAGTTTATTCATTTATTTATAATCTGTTAAATATTAATCTATACAAAAATAGCTCACCTAAATTAATAGATGAGCTATTATAAGTTGCAGAGTGTTGGAATCGAACCAACGACCTCCAGCTTATGAAACTGGCAAGCTACCACTACTCCAACCTGCGATATTTAAAGAGCTTCAAGTAGGATTTGAACCCACGACCTGCTCATTACAAGTGAGCTGCACTACCACTGTGCTATTGAAGCTAGAATAAAGGCGAATATGGCATTAGACGGGCAAACTATCATGACCATATTCTAATAATACATTGAGCTATCAGGCATACTCGTGGATTGCCACCGCTACCTCTAACAACCGCCTAGTTAAATGCTAGGTCCTCTCCATTATTTGTGGACCGTGTCGGACTCGAACCGCAATGATTGCTTGCAAAGCAATAGTGTTAGCCAGTTACACTACACAGCCCATTTCTGATATTTCAGCGGAATATAAGGGACTCGAACCCTTAGTTTTACTAGAGTGACAGTCTAGTTCCCTTACCAACAGGGCTTAATACTCCAGGCGCCTCTCGTGTACACATTTCTTTTCGAGAAGGTAATGAACCTTAGAAATAAGAGGCATATATTTAAATTTACTCTCCTAACATCAGTAAGTACCCATTTGGCACTTACTAGTAGAAATCTAATTAAATAACTGTAAAAGGCAATACTCGATAATCTCTAATATCATACCAAGCTGCTACAGTTTTCATTCCTTTCCACCATGATTTGATAATTCTTTTCATACAGTTTAAAATTTAATTGTTAATTAAATAATCTAATTGTATAGAAGGAAGAAGAAGAAGTAAACATCGTGCAGAATGTGGGAATCGAACCCACGCAAGCCTCCTGAATGGAAGTCAGGTATGCGCCTCCAGCTACACTAATTCTACAATTAAAAATTCATTTATTAACTTAA
>ERZ1034962.47-NODE-47-length-66179-cov-107.302205_pt1 | contig 66179 bp, 64 predicted proteins | sample MGYA00520696_ERZ1034962 | MGnify/ENA primary metagenome ERZ1034962 (study PRJEB33766, sample SAMN09781770) | gut metagenome | biome: gut microbiome | host: Homo sapiens | place: Madagascar | study: EMG produced TPA metagenomics assembly of the PRJNA485056 data set...
GTTTATCCAGTTCTGTTAATCGTTACAGAATCATGGATACCTTATCAAAGAGTAAACATTCGGTTAATCAGTGATGACAAAAGAATTGATGTTCATCAGAATAGTTAAAACACTTCAGATAAACAATTATCGTTAAGTAAATACAGTTCATGATGAATAAGATTAAAATCAATTGCTGTTTCAGTGAAGACTGATAACAGATGGATATTAGCAATAGCGTAGTAGAGAATAACTTATCCGAACATCATATGAGTTACAGTAATTATGATTGAATGAAAGGGAAGTGGATATTGTGATAATGGTGACAAAAAAGATTAGAGAAGGACATGAGTGAATATAATTAGCTGAGGGTAAGAGTAATGGAATGTGTAAAGATAGAGATTATAAAAAAGAGAGCGAGTATAATAATAGTAATAAACCTAAATTAAAAATATCCATGTTTTATGTAAATACAAATCTGTTTCATAATTAATTATGTACAGAGGTTCGTTATAACGAATCTGTAAGTAATTCGTAAGCGACTCGTCAGAACCGTATTGATATTTACTGAGAGCTCAGATCAACTTTCCAGGGCAACAGATCGCGTACCCGGTTTGCCGGCCAGTCCTGGATATGTTCAATGACGTAACGCAGCCACTTTTCTGGCTCCACATTGTTCAGACGGCATGTGCCGATCAGCGAGTACAACACCGCCGCATGTTCACCACCGCTGTCGGAACCCGCGAACATCCAGTTTTTCCGGCCTACGGCCACTCCCCGTAAGGCGTTCTCTGCGATGTTGTTGTCGATTTCCACCCAGCCATTACTGCAGTACACGTTCAGTGCATCCCACTGTTTCAGCAGGTATGCGAACGCTTTTGCCGTATCTGAGTGACGCGACAGTGTTTTCATCTGTTGCTGTATCCAGTCATACAGTGACTGCATCAGTGGCGCGGCTCTGGCTTTTCTTGCCGCCAGACGCTGTTCTGCTGAACAGCCCCGGACCTCTGCCTCGATGGCATACAGTTCACCGATACGCTGCAGGGCTTCCGTGGTGATGTAGGTGGGCGCTCTTGCATGCACATCGTGGATTTTTCTCCGGGCATGAGCCATACACGCGGCTTCCGTTATTCTGCCGGATTCGTATAACGCCCGGTAACCACCGTAAGCATCGGCCTGAAGCACACCGCTGTAACCGGCCAGGTGATTTTGTGGATGGATACCTTTCCGGTCCGGACTGTACGCGAACCAGACCGCCGGGGGCATCTGTGAACCGGCGTTACGGTCATCACGGACGTAGACCCACAGCCGGGCTGTCCGGGTTTTACCGCTGCCCGGCTCCTGGACCGGGACGGGGATATCATCCGCATGGACTTTACCGGGCATCAGCACATACTGGCGCAGGACGTCATACAGCGGCTCCAGCAGTTCAGCAACAGCACCTGTCCAGCGCCCCAGTGTGGCACGGCTCAGCTCCACTCCCTGACGACGGTATATTTCTGACTGGCGGTATAACGGCAGATGGTCTGCATATTTCCCGGTGACAACATGGGCCAGAAGCCCCGCTCCGGCATAACTGCGTGCAATGGGTTTTGAAGGTACTGGTGCCTGCACGATATGGTCGCACCGGCAACAGGCCTGTTTCGGACGTTGTGTTTCGATAACCTTAAAGGCGCTGCTGATAGCTCTGACACATCACATCCCAGAGAACTGAGTTCACCACCACAGGCAGGACAGCATTCCTCTTCCGGCCGGATAACCCGGGTTTCACGGGGAAGTGAGGCCGGTAACGGTTTACGGGCTGAAGACTGGCGCAGGGCGGATGGCAGTACCGGGTCATATTGCTCACCCAGCGTTTCCGCCATTTCTTCCTGAAGTGCGCTGATTCGCTCCTGTGCTTCCTGTATCTGCCGTTCGGTTTTTGCACGAAGTTTTTCTGAGCTTTTACCGAACTGCATACGTTGCAGTTTCGCAACCAGCGCCTTCAGCCGGTTGATTTCGGAAGCATAAGCCGCCACCCGCTGTGAGAGCAGGCGGTTGTATTCAGCCATCTGGCGGATGGTGTCCTGTTGCGTCTGCAACAGTGCCCGCAGGCGGGCGTTCTCATGAGCAAGTGAGGTGTCCATATCCTCACTTTACAACGGGTTATATGCGGATTCCAGCGCGTTCCGTTCGTTTCGGGTGCTTCCAGTTGATACCTTCAAGAAGCATGGATAACTGAGCCGGAGTAAGGTGCACCTTGCCGTCACGGGTGACTGGCCAGACGAAGCGGCCCCGCTCCAGGCGTTTGGTGAAGAGGCACAGTCCGTCACTGTCAGCCCACAACACTTTTATCTGGTCACCCCGGCGTCCGCGGAAGATGAACAGGTGTCCGGAGAACGGGTCATCCTTCAGGACGTTCTGAACTTTTGATGCCAGGCCGTTAAAGCCATTTCGCATATCGGTGATACCTGCAACCAGCCAGATACGCGAACCTGCAGGGAGAGATATCATCAGTGGCTGCTCCCTTTTATTTCGCGGATAAGTGTCTGTAATAACGCCGGCGTCAGTTTACCTTTAAGCCTGAGAGTTCCGGCCGGCAGAACCAGCTCACAACACAGACTGTCGGACGGTGTATTTATCTGCTCTGGTTCCTGTGCGGGGGCCGGGATTTTATTATCCGGCTCCGGCGTTAACGTCACGGGAAGCAGTGCCGGCATATTTTTTCCGGAAGGCAGCAGGCCACCTTTCCGGTATTGATGGCGCCAGTTGAAGAGCAGGTTATCGTTGATTCCGTTTTCCCGGGCGATCTGCGCCACACAGGCTCCGGGCTGCAGTGACTGCTCCACTAAGGCGATTTTAAACTCATAAGGGAAGTTGGGCCGCCGGGGACGTTTTTTTACCACGGGGGCTTCGGATATAACGGTGCTTTCAGGACGTACGACTGGTACCGTGGAAAATTGTCCGTAAAGGCAGGCATCAAGTTCCTGCTCCGACATGCCTGCGGGCAAAGGCCACGAAAGGCCAGCTCTCCGAAAGCGCACGAACATACTACAAACTGTTGATTTTGGTACACCCAGGCGACGCCCGGCCACAACCCGGGGTAAATGTTCTTCAAAGTGAAGACGTAAAGCTTCAGTGATCCAGGTCCGGTGTTTCATACGATAGTGTCCATTAAAAATGATGGACATTATTTTTGTAGAGCCGGAGGAAACAGACCAGACGGTTTAAATGAGCCGGTTACAGTAATTCAGTGTAATTGCTGCCATATTAAAGGTGATCGCTCAGGTGTCAGCGCCAGCGATAATAAGGCGGTCACCATTTGGATTGTCCGCTCCACCCAACATGTTGTTTCCTTAAGGTTCTCACACCAGAAATGACATCAACATGCTGAGCAGAGAGGACTTTTACATGATAAAGCAAATGCGCCAGCAGGGCGCGTACATTGTCGATATTGCGACTCAGATTGGTTGCTCTGAACGAACGGTCAGGCAATGGGTTATACGGGCGGACGTTCCATGCTACGTTACTACGTCCAGCCCAAACGTAAAATGCGTCCGTCAAAAAGAACAGTTCGCTTCGAAACTCAGCCTGGATACCAGCTCCAGCACGACTGGGGCGAAGTTGAGGTGGAGGTTGCCGGGCAACGGTGCAAAGTTAACTTTGCGGTTAATACGCTGGGGTTCTCCCGTCGCTTCCATGTCTTCGCCGCACCAAAACAGGATGCAGAGCATACACCAGAACAGGAACATCTGCAGCCGTTACCGAGTTCCGCATTAAGCGCCGTTTCGACAGTTAATTTCGTCAGCATACGGGAAAACTGATTGAGGTCGGCCCCGGTTTTGAGGCCTTTAGCCAGTTCAGCCGCAAGGACTTTAAGCGTCTTTTCGTCCACAATCTACTTGTCTACGTTGTTGGAGTGAACATATCAAAAACCGGCAATTACACAATTTAAATTACAGTCTCTATCTCTATGAGAACAGTTCAATTTTTTAACTCTCGTTTTCCTCCCTGGCGTTATATGCATAAGCAACTTGAAAGACCCGATGATAGTTATAATTTCAGGTTATGTCCATGACGACCAATTTGTAACTAAAACAATAAACGGTAACGCTGCCATATAAGCATCAAAAGCGAGCATTACAGCAACATTCAACCGATTAGATGTATCACTCATAATCAGAACAAGATGATGATGTGCCCTGAGATATAAGAAAATCATCAAGAGAACCTCCGGCTTTTATTGCTTCTGCAATAACAGAAGGCCGACGACCTTGTCCACTCCAGTACATTATTTGACCGTTATACTCATACCTGTACTTATTAGACTCTCCTGAATCGTTTTTTCTGCCCGTCTGTAATTTTTTTCCAAATTCACGATACACATCTTCCGCCGTTACACCTGCGTCATCCATGTACTTTTTGATAATTGCCAAAGAATCCTTCAACTCATTACGCTGCTCAATGGCCTTTTCAAGGTTATCCTTAACTTGATTGAAGTCTTCATCAGACATTTCCATGATCAACTTCCGGACAAGGTTGGAATTAAGAAGTGATGTACGAACAGTAGAGAGATCTTCATTCTCAACAGAAAACTTCTTCTTGCTCATCTATCAATACTCTGCTTATCATTAACTTATGATAAATCCTATCAGGTGATTTTTTATAAAAATAATGGCTACATCACAAAATGTGATACTTAATATTTACTTCATTCAAAGTGAGTGAACTTTCCCGGATAGGCTAGCCCCCTGAATCTCCAGTCAACCAATATCACTTATTTAAGTGATAATCTTAATATTAGTTTTTAGACTGGTCATTGGAAAACAGATGATTGATGCCTCAGGACCGGAGAAACTCAGACGGCATACTGCACAGGAAAAGATCGCTAATGTTCAGAAGAGCTTTGAACCAGGAATGACGGTCTCCCTCGTTGCCCGGCAACATGGTGTAGCAGCCAGTTACTTCTCTGGCGCAAGCAATACCAGGGGGGAAGTCTTACTGCGGTGACTGCTGGGGAACAGATCGTTCCTGCCTCTGAACTTGCTGCTGCCATAAGGCAGATTAAAGAACGCCAGCGCCTGCTCGGAACAAAACGATGGAAAATGAACTCATTAAAGAAGCCGTTGAATATGGACGTGCAAAAAGTGGATAACGCACACGCCCTTGTTGCCGGGGTGATGCACTGGGCGGTCACTACCGGCGGCTTCAACAGTGAAACAGCACAGGACGTCATGCCAGGAGCGGTGGAACGCCGCTTCGGCAACGAGCTTCCGGCGTCTCCAGTGGAGTGGCTGACAGATAATGGTTCATGCTACCGGGCTAATGAAACACGCCTGTCCGCTCGGATGTTGGGACTTGAATCGAAGAACACGGCGGTGCGGAGTCCGGAGAGTAACAAAATAGCAGAGAGCTTCGTGAAAACGATAAAGCGTGACTACATCGTGTTCATGCCCAAGCCAGATGTTAATGACGGCATTGCATAACCATGCAGTAGCGATCGAACATTACAATGCAGCATAGCTCTAGGTTATCGCTCGCCGCAGGTATATATGTGGCAGCGGATCAGTAATGGGTTAAATGATAACAGGAGCCTGGAAATATAGGGAGAAATTCCCTGATGGATCCCCAAAAAATTTAGTAAACCAATATCATATTGGTATACCGTTGTTGTAGAACTTTCAGCCCTGCGTCAAGTGACAAGATGTTTAGTATGAGTGAAGAATGTCGGAACCTGTTTAGGATTCTGTGTAAATGCCTTTTCTCAGAAGTGACCGTTTAGGCGGTCACCGAACTCGGTAATAAAGCGACTCATTGCCATACGCCAGTCCTTCAATGGCACTGTCCATTTCTGGGACGCAGACTGGATTGCCAGCCACACCACTTTTTTCACCGAGTCGTCTGTCGGGAACACTTTACGCTTTTTGATCGCATGGCGGATCACACTGTTTAGTGACTCGATGGCATTTGTCGTATAGATCACTTTGCGGATGTCCGTCAGATAAGCGAAGAACGTAGTAAGATTCGGCCAGTTAGCCTGCCAGCGTCGGCTTATCTAGTGCTTGCTAGCCTGCCTCTTCCGTGGGTGCCTGATTAAATCTCTTTCAGGTCGCGAGTGACGGCTTTGTAGTCCTTCCATGACACGAAGCGCAGACTGTTGCGCACCATATGCACGATGCATAACTGGATGTGGGTCTCCGGATATACTGTGTTGATGGCATCTGGGAAGCCTTTCAGGCCATCTGCACAGATGATAAGGATATCGTTCAGACCGCTGTTTTTCAGTTCAGCCAGCACATTGAGCCAGAACTTCGACCCTGTACACGATTTTGTGTGAAACAACGGGGAGCAGGTCATCGCTTCCCAACCCGTTATTTCAGCGTGCCGAACTGTTTGTCTTTCAGTGCATATAGTCGGTCGAACTCAGCATAGGGCTCTCCCGTTTCAGCCGCGTGCCGGGTTTTAGCATCCAGAAGGTCGGGTAAAGGGATCCTATGATTCAGTGAGTGGTAAAGATCATAACCACTGACACAGATAACCCGCTTCCCTTTACCAAAAGCCGTCAGGCCTTCAGGCGTAAACCCCATCCAACTGATAAAAACACCGCGTGTCCAGGTTGCCTTGGTACTGAGCTTTCCTTCAAATACATGGAGATCGGCAGCCGACGTTCTTTTCTGATGCCACTTTGCCTCCATCAGGTAAAATTCATCATTCAGTCGGAAACTTCCGTCAATCTGTTCGCCTGTATTTCGGAAAGACGAACGGGGAGCAAGCTTAAAGATACTGAACAGTTCAGCAAGCCAGGCTTCAAACCGAAAACCACGTGGATGTGGCGGCAGAGATTTCATCTCGTTCATTTCAGCGATAAGTGAATGCCAGTCAACACCATGCCATGCCTGGACAGGCTTAACGCCTTTGGCTTCATCGGTGTCAGCGTTTTCTAAGCGGGAAATCAGTGCAAAATAGTCATTACGGCTTTGTTCAGCCTGTTCAGGCATGGATTCCGTTTTATACTGCCAGAGCGCACCAAGAACCCGCAGAGCGGTCTCACGATCAACCTGTTTCAGCAAGCATCTAACTCGTTTGGCTTTTGACGTCCCCTCTTTCTGATAACGTTCATCATCAATATCAATGTTCAATTCTTCATCGAAAAAAGCAGACAAGGTGCGGTTAGAGAAATCCAGTATCCAGCCAGGATCGCTCTCGAACACCATATTAAACAGCCTCAAATCCTGCATTTTCAGTTTCACGCCTACCTCCTTTTTTCACAGTATAACGGGATGAAAGTGGGGGAGGAAATGAGTCAGAACCTGTACACCAGCATTAGGGGATTCCGCGTCTGGTACAAAGCAGACTATGAGAAGAGAGACGCTATAACATTTGAGTCCTACCAATCGATCTGTTCATTTCTATGAATGGCAGTAAATGCAAATAACCAGAACAACCAAACGTTTTTCGACTTATGTGTCACGAACGGAAGTAGATGGCAATCCATTGCATTACTTCAGGACGACTTTTCAGAAAGCGAGCTAAGGGCGTTGGCATAAACTCAGGCATCGGATGCTGTTTTACAGGGTTCACCTGCCATCCAGTAGACGCCCCGGCCCACGACTGCAACCATAATTACGTTGACCTGAACCATCATGCAACTTCGTTTCATTTTTCACGAGATAACTGGCTCTGTTCCGGGCTTTCTGCATCGCTTCCACATCACCACGCTTGATCCAGAGAACAGCGGCTTCACCAGACTTTTTGTCTGAAGCCTTCCTGGTATCAGAACATCCACCCGACAAAGGCGTGTCATCGGAAGAAGGGCGAGCATCAGACGATGCTGGTTTACGGGAAGGCGTCCACCTGGAAAAATGGACTAGGCCATCGCCTTGCCAGGGCTCAAGATGCAGGGCGCTGCACCATGCCTCCTGGATCATCGTCGCCAGCGAAGACGGTTCGCTGAAATCCCCGAGCGAGCACCAGGTATCTTTGTTGAGCAGTAATATTACGTGATAATGTTTCCTGCCTTTTTCCTTGCCAAACTCCCGACACCAGAAATAACGCAGAGTGGTTGCACGCACACGCTTGTTGGCACGTCGTTTTTTCCGCTGGTAAGCCTGAATTTTTGCTTTCAGGGATCCGAAAAAACGAGAAATCACCGCTGAATCTAAATCGGTATCCATGATGGTGGCAGGCATATACTCAGGGAAACGTAAATCCACCCGGATTAACGAGACGGCACGGTGTTGCGCCAGGGCACTGTTGAGAATACTTTCAAAACGGGATAACCAGTAAGCATTGTGTATTGGTTGATTCATGATGAGAGATCTCCGTTGATTTGGATTGACTTCACATCATTAATCACCGCGGTAAAACTTTACGGCATCCGGCATTGAGCAATGCTACAACTTTCTGATTAAGAGTGATTGAAACGGAACAAACCATCCCGGAACAAAAAGATAATCCTACACACAGGGTAAAAACACTCAAGAACAGCGAATGGATTTAAAAACGACATGGACAACGAGAAAAGTCAGAAGGGAAAAGGATCCACAGAACATTCAAACAAAACACCAGAAACGCAACCAGAACGCTTCCTGGTAATGCAAATCAACAACAACGCCAAAACCTACAGCTTAATCACACAACTCAATCACGGATGCGAATGACATGTTTAAAACCTGTTTACAGATAACGCCGTTACACGATCATCCCCATCAGAATCGATTTTCCCTTCCTGAAAGCGTTACGTTTCACTACGCACCATAAAAACGATTAACCATCGATAACGTAAACTTCATCTGAATCAAAACACCAAAACCGTTCATCACACTTTCGCAATGCAAGAAGAAACCTCATGACGAAAACAATGACCTTACACGGAAAAGAAAAACGTCAGGAATCGTTAATGCCTAAATCTGATTGTTATCAAAACATCCAGAAAGTCGTTTAACAGAATCGTCGTAAGCACATCGAAAAGAACGTCAGATTACATCAGGAAAGTTCGGGTTGATTTAGCGTAAAGATACTTTTCTCATGCTAACGTCGAAACTCGAAATCTCAGGAAAGGTTAAACGTAACATCAGTAAAATAGAATAGCAGATTGATTGCTGAAGCAGAAAGGTTTTACAGCAGCATTAAACTGATTTAGTTAACGTAAAGATTTACTAAACTGGATGTGTATAGCAATGTTTAACGAAAACACTTGTAGAAGTGTTTATGAAAATACGTGTATAACACTTACTGAAATGCTTAGTTAAAATACTTAGTAAAATACGTGTATATAGTATCATACCGACATTAGCAACATTCTCAGACACTCATGCAGACTGAATGTTGATTACCCGTTTTCACATCAGGCATGGTTCTTTACTGACCAAAAAACAAACTGGTTTACTCTTGAATTATTTTCTCTACCTCAGAAAACATGGTCTCAGGAATCTGCTATGGTTTCATAGTTTCTGTTGTTCTTTTCATAAAAGTTATAAGTCATTGTCATAATCATACGATAATCACTTTATGTTAGTTTTTACTGTCACACGCTACTGACTTTTTCAGTCATTGCCAGAAAGGGGCTCTTTTTACTTCCATTTCACCACTCAACAAATGCAAAACTTGTCCAGTAAAGCGGACCACCTCTTGCTCACAAGCAACGAATCATCTCCAGGAACAGCCCTCAAACATTGCAGAAACAAAAACAACAAAACCCTCATTATCACTGATGTTCGGAAAATTTCCCTGAACAAAAAAACAAAAACAAAATGAGACGCATTATCATAAATGTAGTCAAAAAGACGTTATGGTGGCTTTCAGTTAAATGGTACTATTTCTCATAAATCCACTTAACTTTTTTTACTGATTCATCCCAGAGAACCACTTTATCAGTAAAAAATGAATTATATAGATTGACGAGTTTTTCTGTTTCAGTTATTCCCAATGTAGTATGTATCAGTTGTAAATATACTTTTATCCAGATTTCTTTACCCTCCCTCCACTTATCTATAAAACTTTCCAGCTTACTTAATCGTTGATTTATAAAAAATGAATCAATATCATGAAAAAACTCAACAAGAAAACAGCACGATACAATCTCAACAAAAAACAAATTCTCTTTAAAAGTATTATAAAATCTTATCAACACATAACGAAAAACACCTCCTGTTAATCTTTCCTGTTCATAAAACAACAAACCAAAAACAGGAGGAAATCTTTTTACCACACCACTTTTAATCCAGTAAGGATGATGATTAGTCTTTACTGGCAATGAATAAAAGAACATTTCGGTTTCTCTTTTCCCACCACAAACAGACAAAACTGTCTTATAAAGACTTTTTGAATCATTATGTCCTGGTACCCCAGACGAATTAGCAGAGTATTTTCTTTTTACTTTTTGCCTTAATGGAGCTGGAAGAATAATAAAACGAGATGGCAGATAACAATCGCTTTCAGAAGACCGGCATTCGCACACATGAAGGTTTATATTTACATCCGGACAATTCAAAAACCACACAGAATAATTATCGCCCCGTTTGCAATATGAAACCCATGAATAAATTGCATAAAGTTCAGAAAGCGCATCTAACTCTGCTTTTGACTTAAATGTGATTCCGTTTCTTCGAATTCTCGTTTCCAGCGTTCTCCATGCCGGAGTTTTCAGTATCTCACGAACTTTTTTATTAAGTTCAGTCAGCGATGGTCCCTGCTCCTGTTTATGTTTTTTTCTGCTGTTAATGATTTCTCTTTCTTTTACTAATTTTTTCTTACTTTTTGGTCCTTTTATCTTTCTTGGCAATGCTTCATTTAATCTGTGAACAGGATTTTGCTCTCTTCTTTTTTTGAGCTCACAAAACCTCTCATAATGTTTTCTGCACAGTCTTTTCTCCACTGCCATTTTTACTGAGAAAACCTGATTGTTACAATTTTTTCTGACACATTTGTTTTTACGTCCGGTCATCCTCTCATCTCCTGAAACCGCAGTATGTCATTAGTTCCCGTTCGGAAAAACTCACTTCATACTCCATTACACTTTAACAATCATGTCCGTAATTCAGACATTCCATCATTTTTCACGTCCATATTACCTGAATGATAAACCGGATTAGTGTGATCCGGTTCAGCGAAATCAACAGGATAACGGTATGTCATTCAGCCATTCTTCCCTCTCCGCACAAGTGAAATCATATCTGACGTTTCTTCCTGAAGAAATACGCCAGAAAATCCTTGAACATCTCCACGGTGTTATTCATTACGAGCCCGTGATTGGCATTATGGGTAAATCCGGCACAGGCAAAAGCAGTCTGTGTAATGCCATTTTTCAGTCCCGTATCTGCGCCACACATCCTCTGAACGGCTGCACCCGCCAGGCTCATCGTCTTACCCTGCAGCTCGGTGAACGCAGAATGACGCTGGTCGATCTGCCCGGCATCGGTGAAACACCGCAGCATGATCAGGAATACCGGACGCTTTATCGTCAGTTACTGCCGGAACTGGATCTGATTATCTGGATCCTGCGGGCTGATGAACGTGCGTATGCTGCCGATATTGCCATGCATCAGTTTTTACTGAATGAAGGCGCAGATCCCTCGCGTTTTCTGTTTGTTCTCAGCCATGCCGATCGCGTATTTCCTGCTGAAGAATGGAACGACACAGAAAAATGCCCGTCCCGTCAGCAGGAACTCTCACTGGCAACAGTAACAGCCCGGGTGGCAACCCTGTTCCCGTCATCATTTCCGGTACTCTCCGTTGCCGCACCTGTCGGCTGGAACCTTCCGGCGTTTGTGTCGCTGATGATCCACGCACTGCCACCACAGGCAACCAGCGCGGTTTATTCACATATCCGGGGGGAAAACCGCTCTGAACAGGCCCGGAAACACGCACAACAAACTTTTGGTGACGCCATCGGGAAAAGCTTTGACACTGCCGTTGCCCGATTCAGCTTTCCGGCCTGGATGTTACATCTTCTGCGTAAGGCCCGGGACCGCATTATCCACCTGCTGGTCACACTGTGGGATCGTCTGTTCTGACACACTCACGCCGACAGGATGTGTCGCTGGATTAACAAGCATTCTTCTTTTTATGAAACCCTGCTTAAAAATCAGATAATTAAAGGAATATTTTTTCTGCTGCATTTTATTCCTGATTATTCGGATGCGACACATCCTTTCAACATCATGATGCATAATAACATTATGAAATAAAAGATGTTTTCTTACGGAGTGCACATCTATGTCTGATAATCGTTTCCGGCATGATCGCCTGGCGGTTCGCTTATCACTCATTATCAGCCGACTGATGGCCGGAGAATCTCTGTCACTAAAAACACTGTCAGATGAATTTGGTGTTACAGAACGTACCTTACAGCGCGATTTTCATCAGCGTCTGGTTCACCTGGACTTAGAGTACAGAAATGGCCGGTACAGTCTCAGACGGCAGAGCAACCCGGGCGCAATCCCTGAAATGCTTTCATTTATACAGAATACGGGGATCGCACGGATACTTCCGCTCCGGAACGGACGACTGATAACCTGTCTTACCGACAACCAGGAGCCCTCTCCCTGCCTTATCTGGCTACCGGCGCCGGATATCACTGCAACACTCCCCGAGTGTTTCTCGCAACTCATCCTGGCAATAAGACAGTGCATCCACATCTCGCTGGTGACTGAGCAATGGCATCCGTCACTGGAACCCTGCCGGCTCATTTATTACAGCGGAAGCTGGTATCTGATCGCGTTACAGAAGGGAAAACTGCGGGTCTTTCCCCTGACAGACATCAAATCGGTCAGCCTGACATCAGAACGGTTTGAACGGAGAGACCACATCCACAGTCTGGTCGCTGAAGAGCGTTTTATCTCCGCTCTGCCACATTTCCCTTTCATCCATAAACTTATCAACACCTTTAACCTGTGATCGCCGGCCTGCCAAAGCCGTTCCGACAGGTATGGAGACAATATGCTGAACAAAAAACTGAACATGCGGGTATTACGTCATTCCCTGATGATAGCTTCGGCAATATCCGTTCTTACCGGTTGCGACTATTTTACCGACAACTGGGAAATCAGAAACGGCGCATGCCAGGCCATCAGTAGTGAAGGAAATGAAACTGCCCTCATTTCTGATGAAGGTATGGTTTTTATGAGCATGGACAAGGGATGTCCGGATAATCTCGATTTTCCGGGAACCCGCTTTATCACTACCAGAATCAACGACCAGACCTGGAAATCTCTCATGATATGTAACAGCGCCACGGGATTTCGCAGAATGGTGACGCTGGGGGATACCCCCCGTGCAGCACCGGATATGGCAGCCCGTGCCATACCGGCTTTCACACACTTCATGGGAGCAACCGTTACCATTGAAGGGAAAACGGCCACCTTCCGTAAAGGTAACTTCACCGAAGCCTGTAAGACATTTATTCCGAAATCACTCAGCCACACGGATACCCGGAAGAACAAAAAGATGACACTGGACGAGTTTCTGTATTCCGGAGACAGGCAACCGCACTCCCCTGAAACAGAAATCACCAGTCTGCAGGAACGGATGATGACAGAATCCGGATATGAAAAAGTGAATGGAGAATGGCGTAAGAAATCACGGATGCCTACAGGCGGCTACACCAACGAACAGGCAGGCTATTCATCAACAACAAAGCGTTTTAATAACGCCGATAACAATCCACCGGATACACATATTCAGACGCCGGCTTACGATGCCACCGTCACTTCTCCCGGGAAAACCGATACCGGGTCCGGGGGGCAAAATCCCCCTGAACCGGCAAAAGCTAGGCCAGCAGCACCTGATTCGCAATCTGCGATCCCGGCGACAGCACTGGCAGACTGTACGCTCACAAACGGTAAGGCTCTGTCTGCTCTTGCACAGGATGGTTTTCCCTACACCTACCACCTTCTCAAAAAAGACGGCACGCTGGAGCTGGAATTAAAAGAAGGCATGTTTGGCGTCAGTGCCTTTCATTACTGGCGCGATCTTAACCGGGGTAAAGGAAAACTGAAATATCTGCGTTTTCATAAAGGTTCATACGACTATGTGGTTGTGCAGCGCTACGACGGAGAAACACCGGCATTTGATGGCATTCTCGTGTTTAACCAGGGAACCCGGATTGCCACCCTGAACTGCAGAAATACTTTCTCTGAATTGTTCGCCATTGAGCAGTTCCCTGACAACAGCCACAAAGACAACGAGGATATGGCTGATTTTATTGAAGGTTACACAGTGAGAGGAGAAGCAGCTCGCTAAAGACGACACAATATTTTATTTCTGAAAATTCCACATACGTAATTAATGATAAGGAAACCGTGATGAATGATTCCACTATTTCATCGTTAAAAGAAAAACTGAATACATCCACATGGCATCTGGTATTACTGGGAGCCGCCACATATGGTGTTTATCCACTGATGTGGCTGTATAAATATCAGGACACCATCATGGATGAAACCCGTCAGCGATTCTCCTCTTCTGCAATGATTATCTGGATGGCAGTATGCCTGGGAATATCCGCCATGCTGAAAATGGCTTTTCCGGTTCAGATCGACGAATACGGTGACGTCTATGGTTACAGCCGCGGTGCTGAAACCATGTACGGCATTGCCACGCTGATCTCACTGGTCTGGATTATCCTCACCATCATCTGGGCTTTCAGAGCCAGAACGGCTCTGCAACAATATGCGCTGACACAGTTCCGCTTTGAATTAAAAATGAATCCGGTATGGACATTTTTATTTCACATTTTCTACATCAATTACTGTATTAATACCATGCCGGAATCGCTGGCAAAACACCGGATAATTTATGGTGAGCCTGACTCCCGTCCCCGGGATAACTCACCTCAGTAATATATCCTTGTATTTATTTCATTACTGGCGCCACCGTACTGGTGGCGTTTTTCTCTGATTTCTTCTGCAAAACATATGTCCCGTTTACTACCCGAAAGTCCTTCTCTCGCGAACAGGCACTTACCATCACAACAGATTACTGCAATGTGTTTATCGAAAATGACCAGGGAACGCATTTCCGGCGGGTTATCCGTAATGCTGAAGGTCAGTTGCGCTGGTGATGCCGGAACACAGCTTAATACTCAGCTCGCCAGTGGCGGTCTTCTCAGACAATAAACGTCATTCATTTCACCCATCAGGCCGCGTCTTCTCCGGGAGACGCGGCTTTTTCATTTATACCGCTAACTCATTCATAAGGAGCCAATTATGCGATTAGCCAGCCGTTTTGGTCATGTAAACCAGATACGCCGTGACCGCCCCTTAACTCGTGAAGAACTGATGCAGGTCGTCCCCAGCGTATTCGGAGAAGAGAAACACACATCCAGAAGCGAGAACTATACCTGGATCCCCACCATCACCGTGCTGGAAAGCCTGCAGCGGGAAGGCTTTCAGCCATTCTTCGCCTGCCAGACCCGTGTGCGCGACCCGGGCCGCCGGGGATACACAAAACACATGCTGCGTCTGCGGCGGGCCGGAGAGATAAACGGAGAACATGTCCCTGAAATTATTCTGCTCAACTCTCATGACGGTACCTCCAGCTACCAGATGCTGCCGGGTTACTTCAGGTTCGTCTGCCAGAACGGATGCGTCTGTGGTCAGTCTCTGGGGGAAGTGCGTGTTCCACACCGGGGAAATGTGGTGGACAGAGTCATTGAAGGGGCTTACGAGGTGGTGGGCGTGTTTGACCGGATTGAGGAAAAGCGTGATGCCATGCAGTCGCTGGTTCTGCCGCCACCGGCACGCCAGGCGCTGGCACAGGCGGCACTGACTTACCGTTATGGTGACGAACATCAGCCCGTCACCACCGCCGACATTCTGACGCCACGACGCCGGGAGGATTACGGTAAGGACCTGTGGAGTGCTTATCAGACCATCCAGGAGAATATGCTGAAAGGCGGGATTTCCGGTCGCAGTGCAAAAGGAAAACGTATCCATACCCGAGCCATTCACAGCATCGATACCGATATTAAGCTCAACCGCGCATTGTGGGTAATGGCAGAAACGCTGCTGGAGAGCTCAGTCTGTGCAGACTGAGTACAGGCAATGGCATCTGGTCATCCGTCTGTGACCGGAACGGTTACACGTACGGCTGTCCGGAATTTCAGCCGAATATCATTCATCCCTGATATTACCGGGGCTCACGGTCAGTGATGAACGTGATGTTGTCAGCCCCCCGACCTTTACTTCCTCGCATTTATTCACACTACAAGGATTTCACTCATGAAAATCGTTTCTCAGAACACAACTGCTCTTTCTTCAGCCACAGCACCAGGGAATGACCAGCCCCAACTGGTTGCTACTCCCGTCCCTGATGAACAGCGCATCAGCTTCTGGCCGCAGCACTTTGGCCTCATTCCACAGTGGGTGACCCTGGAGCCCCGTGTCTTCGGCTGGATGGACCGTCTGTGCGAAGACTACTGCGGTGGTATCTGGAATCTGTACACCCTGAACAACGGCGGGGCATTTATGGCACCCGAACCGGATGACGATGATGACGAAACATGGGTACTGTTCAATGCCATGAACGGTAACCGCGCTGAAATGAGCCCGGAAGCTGCCGGCATTGCCGCCTGTCTGATGACGTACAGTCATCATGCCTGTCGTACGGAGTGTTATGCCATGACGGTCCATTATTACCGGCTGCGGGATTACGCCCTGCAGCATCCGGAATGCAGCGCCATTATGCGCATCATCGACTGAATGGAGAGAAGCACAATGCAACAGCTTTCCTTTCTGCCCGGAGAGATGACACCCGGTGAGCGCAGCCTCATTCAGCGGGCCCTGAAAACCCTGGACCGCCATCTTCATGAACCCGGCGTGGCCTTCACCTCCACCCGTGCGGCACGGGAATGGCTGATTCTGAACATGGCGGGACTGGAGCGTGAAGAGTTCCGGGTGCTGTATCTGAACAACCAGAATCAGCTGATTGCCGGTGAAACCCTCTTCACCGGCACCATCAACCGCACGGAAGTCCATCCCCGGGAAGTGATTAAACGCGCCCTGTACCACAATGCCGCTGCCGTGGTGCTGGCGCACAATCACCCGTCCGGTGAAGTCACACCCAGTAAGGCAGACCGCCTTATCACCGAACGTCTGGTACAGGCACTGGGCCTGGTGGATATCCGGGTGCCGGACCATCTGATAGTCGGTGGCAGCCAGGTTTTCTCCTTTGCGGAACACGGCCTGCTTTAACCCGTCACCATCACAATCACATCACACTTGTTTTCACTTTTATCTTCTGTCTTCAGAGGTATCCCATCATGAAAATTATCACCCGTGGTGAAGCCATGCGTATTCACCAACAGAATCCTGCATCCCGTCTTTTTCCGTTCTGTACCGGTAAGTACCGCTGGCACGGCAGTGCTGAAACGTATACCGGTCGTGAAGTGCAGGATATTCCCGGTGTGCTGGCCGTGTTTGCAGAACGCCGTAAGGACAGTTTTGGCCCGTATGTCCGGCTGATGAGCGTCACCCTGAACTGAGTCCGGAAGGGCATTCAGATGAGCAGAATTATCGCCGCTACCGGACCATTCTTAACTGATTATTTATGAGGATTTTATCGTGTCAGACACACTCTCCGGGACAACTCATCCCGATGACAACAACAGCCACCCCTGGTGGGGGCTGCCCTGCACCGTGACGCCCTGTTTCGGGGCACGTCTGGTGCAGGAGGGTAACCGCCTGCATTACCTTGCCGACCGCGCCGGTATCAGAGGCCGGTTCAGCGACGCGGATGCGTACCACCTGGACCAGGCCTTTCCGCTGCTGATGAAACAACTGGAGCTCATGCTCACCAGTGGTGAACTCAGCCCCCGCTATCAGCATACCGTCACGCTGTATGCGAAGGGGCTGACCTGTGAAGCCGACACCCTTGGCTCCTGTGGTTACGTTTATCTGGCTGTTTATCCGACACTGGCACCCGCAACCACCTCATAACCCCGAATATCTCACCTTTAGCACTACCAGTTACAGAGAACTTAAGATGAAAACATTACCCGACACACACGTACGGGAGGCATCGCGCTGCCCGTCTCCCGTCACCATCTGGCAGACACTGCTCACCCGACTGCTGGACCAGCATTACGGCCTCACGCTAAATGACACACCGTTCGCCGATGAACGTGTGATTGAGCAGCATATTGAGGCAGGCATTTCACTCTGTGATGCGGTGAACTTTCTCGTTGAAAAATACGCACTGGTGCGTACCGACCAGCCGGGATTCAGCGCCTGTACCCGTTCTCAGTTAATAAACAGTATTGATATCCTCCGGGCCCGCCGGGCAACCGGCCTGATGGCCCGCGACAATTACAGAACGGTAAATAACATTACCCTGGGTAAACATCCGGGGGCGAAACAATGAAACTGGCCCTGACGCTGGAAGCCGACAGCATTAACGTGCAGGCACTGAACATGGGGCGCATTGTCGTTGACGTCGATGGTGTTAATCTCACTGAACTGATTAACAAGGTTGCTGAAAATGGTCATTCACTCCGCGTAGTGGATGAATCTGGCCAACAGTCAACCTGCACACCACCACCGTTTACGGCCCTTGCCGGCATACGCTGCAGTACCGCACATATCACGGAAAAGGACAACGCCTGGCTGTACTCGCTGTCACATCAGACGAATGACTTCGGCGAATCAGAATGGATTCATTTCACAGGTAGCGGCTATCTGTTACGTACCGATGCGTGGTCATACCCGGTTCTGCGGCTCAAGCGCCTGGGGCTGTCAAAAACGTTCCGTCGTCTGGTTGTCACACTTACCCGACGTTATGGCGTCAGTCTCATTCATCTGGATGCCAGCGCTGAATGCCTGCCGGGTTTACCCACGTTCAACTGGTAACCAGGAACAACATGAAATCATTAACCACGGAAACAGCGCTGGATATTCTGATTGCATGGCTGCAGGACAATGTCGACTGCGAATCGGAAATTATCTTTGACAACGATGAGGATAAAACGGATTCGGCAGCACTGCTGCCCTGTATCGAACAGGCCAGAGAGGATGTCCGTACCCTGCGTCATCTGCAGCTTCTGCACCAGAACCGGTGAATATCACTCACCATACTTCATTCCCCTGACGCCAGCCTGAATACAGCTGGCGTTTTCGTTTATAAACCAAAAGGAAAACCGATAATGTCAGACATCACAATCTCCCGTCCGGAAGTGGTCACCGGGCATACGGACGTTATCTGCTCCACCAGTATCCGACACGTTGTGACGGTACGGAATGCAGCACTGCAACAAACCGAAACGCTTATCCGGCAACTGGCAGAAATCTCAGTGCTGACAGCAGGCATTGGCGGCAAAACCGCCCTGGACTGGGCGATGAAACAGAATTTTCGCTGTGGCTGCTGGCTGATGGAAAAACCGGAAGCAGCAATGAAAGCCATCACCCGCAATCTCGATCGAGAAATCTGGCGTGACCTGATGCAACGTTCAGGGATGCTTTCCTTAATGGATGCACAGGCCCGTGATACATGGTACCGGTCACTGGAATATGATAATTTTCCGGAAATCAGCGAAGCGAACATTCTGAGCACATTTGAACAACTGCACCAGAATAAGGATGAGGTGTTTGAGCGAGGGGTGATCAACGTCTTCAGGGGACTGAGCTGGGATTACAAAACCAACTCACCCTGTAAATTTGGCAGTAAAATTATCGTCAACAATCTGGTGAGATGGGACCGGTGGGGATTTCATCTGAACAGCGGGCAACAGGCAGATCGACTTGCCGACCTGGAAAGAATGCTGTATCTGTTCAGCGGCAAACCGATCCCCGACAACCGGGAAAACATCACCATTCATCTGGATGACCACATCCAGTCTGTTCAGGGTAAAGAGGACTATGAAGATGAGATGTTCAGCATCAGATACTTTAAGAAGGGCTCCGCGCACATCACGTTCAGGAAACCAGAGCTGGTTGACAGACTGAATGACATTATTGCGAAATACTATCCGGAAACCTTATCGCCCGTTTAACCCAAAGCACAGACTCAGTACATACACAAAAACATTCTGATAAATCTGGCGTCATTCAGAGCAAAAAAACATGTTTTCCAGATTATTTGTAAAAAAACATACTCCAGCTATGGTGGCAGGTAGTCTGATATTTCTGTTCATTATCCTGCTGACATTTTTCTGGAAAAAAGCAGAGCTGGTAAATGACAGCCAGATCAGAGTTAATTTCGCGCTTGGCTATATAGAAAACATTCTCAATCAGAACAACAGCATCAGCCCGGAAGCAGAACATTTGCTTCTGAATAATTGTAACGCAGATACTCAGCGTGAATTAAGCAATCTGCTGCTGAAGCGCCCCCAACTTCGTGCACTAAGCCTGGCAAGACAAGAGGCTGTATTTTGCAGCACCCACCCCGGTTTGCCTGTCGGTCCAGTTGCTGAAAAGGAACGGTGGCGGCACGATATGCTGATTCGTTTTCCTGAAGATACAGGTACTCTGCCCTGGATCCTGTTAAAAACACCTTACAAAAACGGTACGGTCATTACCGCCACGGATTATTATTTTATTCAGGACATAATCTCTGTGGTTCATGCGGCTCCTGCAATACAATTCCGTTTGGGAAACACGGTCCTGTCAGCCAGCGGAAAAAATGTCACTCTGCCCCCGAACGACAGCGGAATACAAAAAGAAAATCATTCAAAAAAATATCCGTTCTCCTTGATTTATATCATCCCGGTGAAAATGCAACTTACCTACGCCTGGAAACAGGCCTGGTATATGTTTCCTGTTGCCATCTTCGGTGGAATACTCACAGCCTTTCTGCTGTCCCGCCGTCGTCCATCCCCCCCGATCGATATGCTGAAAAATGCGCTTGCTCACGGAGAGTTCAGACCTTATTTTCAACCCATCATTTCCGCTAAAAATCATCAGCTGACCGGCTGCGAAGTACTGATTCGCTGGCATCACCCCGTCAGCGGGATTATCCCACCAGATCAGTTTATCCCGCTGGCAGAGTCCACCGGGTTAATTGCCCCGATAACGCAACAGTTGATGTCCCAGGTCGAACATAGCTTGAATTCTGTTGCAGATTTTTTACCGGATCAATTTCATATTGGGATCAATATTTCACCAGCGCATTTTCTGTCCCCGGGGTTGGAAGATAGCTGTATAAAGTTTCTATCCACCTTCCCGAAAGGGAAAGTGAAACTGGTTCTGGAACTGACCGAACGAAACCAGCTATCCGTCACTACAGAGTCAAAAGCGTTATTTGCGAAATTACATCAACAGGGAGTATTGTTCGCACTGGATGATTTTGGTACTGGCTATGCAACTCACAGCTACCTGCAGTCGTTTCCCGTCGATTACATCAAACTCGATAAAGGGTTTGTACAAATGGTCGGCGTGGATGAAATCTCCGGGCATATAGTAGAAAATGTTATTGAGCTGGCTCGCCGGTTAGGTATTGATATCATTGCCGAAGGCATTGAAACCAAATCACAGGAGTTGTTCATGACAGAGAAAGGAAGCTGCTATCTGCAGGGATACCGCTATGCACCTCCACTACCCGCTGAACAGTTTATTGCTGAGTGGGTATACAACAGCAGAAACAGCAAAAATCAGGGATAACACATACTGAAATGGACCAGGATATGCGTCCCCTCTTTCACCTCATCTCCTAACTCCCGGGTTTGATTCCTTTTTCGCAGCAAAAGGGACTGAGGGTACAAAAGAGGGTATATTTTTCACCAAACCAAACAAATCAGATTTATATCAATATGATAGAGGAAATCTTCGATTCCGAGTCCGGCACCACTAATTCTTAAGAACCCGCCCACAAGGCGGGTTTTTGCTTTTGGATCTGACAATAACCTTCACGAAAAAAATTAGCTTATAAAGTCTGGGGGAATTACTCTCGCCACGTTAACGAGAGTAATTTTATTGATACTAATCTCCTGATACTTTACCCCCGTCCAAACTCCAGCCGCTGCACATTCACCATCCCAGGCTTCTCAGCAGCACTGACATCAATTTGTGTCACCCGCAGCGCATATTTTTCATCCAGTGCGTTTAACCATTTCAGCAGGTCATTAAACACCACAGGTTCTATCCAGACCTGAATATTCTCCCCACGCTCGGCTATCCGCCTGATGACTACCGAGTGCGCGGAAGCACTGTCACTGATAACCCGCGATACCTGCGCAGGCGTTGTTGTGGCGGATTTTCGCGCCGCAATAATATCCGGCGCGGCGCTCTTCAGTCGGGTGTTCATCGCCACCAGCTGCTGCAATATTGTCTCCTGTTGCTCAATCCGTTCGCTCAAAGGCTGCCAGATGAGGACGTAATATCCGACGCTAAACAGGAACACCACCGCTGCCAGTAACATGCCCTTTTCACGCGGAGAACGCCCCGCCAGGTGTTGTGCCAGCCAGTGTTCGCCACGGCTTAACTGGCGTTCACGCCATTGCTGAAAATAGTGAATAAATTTATCGCGTAACATGTTATTTCCTCCGCAACGTTACGCCGCCGGAAACCGCATCACCCTCTTTCTGTAACGCGTCCTGCTGCACAACATAATCGGTTGCCAGTGCGCTACGCAGTTTGTCGAAGCTGGCAAAGTTCGCGGCCCGCAACTGGAGGTGAAGCGTCTGGCGTTTTTGATCAAAGGTGAAACCACGCATTTCGATGTCGGAAAGTGACGCTGATTTCAGGGTGCTGGCTATCGCTGACAACTCGGCGAGCAGCCGGGTATCGTCGGCCTGTGGGCGATATTTTTTCAGCGCCATCGTCACCTGAGAGCGTAAATTCACAATCCGCTTCTGCTCCGGGAACAACGTTAAGAACTGTTCCTCCGCCTGGGTGCGGCTTTGCGCCACCTGTTCGCTGACGCTCCATAACGTCACGCCCCGCTCCACTGCCAGCGCAACCAGAATCAGCAATATCGGCAGAATCATCACCCGCCAGCGCGCCCACTGTTTTCGGTAGCTGACGCGAGGCTGCCACGGCCCTGTCAGCAGGTTCCCTTCCGGTTCGCCATAAGTGGTAATGGCGGGCAGAGCTGTAACGGTCAGGCGTTCAGCGTCTGCGCCAGCCCATGCTGATAGCTTTTCCGGTGCAATGCCGACTACGGTTAGCGAAAGCGGTAAATTCTGCTCATTGAGCTGGGCGCGGAACATGACCGGAGCCAGCGCCCGCCCGGCGCTCCATCCCCGGCATTCATCGATGCGGCAGATAACCCGTTGTGCATCGCCAGCCATAAACCCACAAGGAATGGACATCCAGTCCGGCGCGACGGTAGCGCGGGTGATGCCGTTTTCCTGCAACCACTGCGCAATGTTGCGCATATGCTGTTGGTGAATCACTGCTACGGTTGCCAGTTGCTGGTCGATTTTCAACGGGGCGAAATGCAGTTCATCGATATCCTGGTTCAGCTCTTCTTCCAGTAAGGCGGGCAGAATAGTCGGTATCTGCTTGCGGGCGACAACAGGCAGTTCAACCTGCCAGACGCTGATCCATTCGCCGGGAATGTAGAGTCGAATCGCATCAGTTTGCAGCCATTGCTGGAGCTGTTCGTTAGCAACGTCAGACCAGATACCGTGCTCCACATCGGGTGTACGGCGCTGCCAATGGATGGGATCAGCGGCGCAAAGCGGGAAAAAAATCTCAAGGATGGAACTCACTCACTTTCTCCTGTCTGATGCCAGAGAACCGAAAAGTGTTGTGGGCCCATGCGGACAATTAACGAGTTCATCGTCAGTTCAGTCTCATTCACGGTGATATCAGAACGCAGCCAGAAGTAATTGCTGTCCACGCTCAGGACGGTTTTTAGCTGTTTTTTAGTACGCTCATCGACGTCAGCGAGTAGCGGCTGTGCAAGAAACTGATCGACATCTTCCCAGCCCTTCGCCGGACGTTGTTGTAATAACGCCCGCGCCTGAACAGGGCTTAACCACGGGTCAAACAGCGCCTCAAGAATCACACTTTGCGTGACGTCTAAAGTATTGATGTTGATTTGCTGGCGGGTCATCGGCAGCGCACAGACCAGCGGTTTCAGTTTTTGATAAAGCCCGGCGTCCATTCCCTGCACCACGCGCATCTCGCTGATATCGGCCAGCGGTTGATTGGCGGCGTAGAAAGGCACCGAGCGGGCGAGATATTCGCTGTCTTCACGGCCCAGACGCGTCTGCACGCTGCGGTCTTCATCAATAAACTCCCACAGGCTTTCGGCTATCAGTTCGGCCCGATAAGCAGGCACATCCAGGCGCGTGATCAGGGCAATCAGTTGTTGTACCGCGAGCGGACGCGACGCCGTTGTGGGCTGAGCGAGGGCATTCAGGTTAAAGCAGGCCTGTGCGTCACGCAGAGTGACGGCGATTTGCCCCTGCGGCAGTGGGAAAAAACGAGGGCCGGAAGCCCACGGTTGTGCCAGATGCACGCGCTTTTCATTTTTCAGGCTCAGACTGAGCGCGCTCAACGCCAGGCTTTCTGCACTGGCGCTGTACCACAGCGCCTGCTGGTACTCCTGCTGGCTGCGCGTTCTTCCCAGTTGCTGCTGCATCCGCCCGGAAAGCGTGATGGTTACCAGCATCATAACTGCCAGCAATACCAGCACCACAACCAGTGCCATTCCGCGTTTTGGTGGTGAGGTGATCATGATTATTGCGGCCCGCGTAACAACCAGATGCGTTCAATCTCGCCCCATTGCGGCGAATGCAGGGTCATGCGTACCGCCACAGGGATCGCCTGTACTGACGACCAGCTCTCCTGCCAGCGCGTGCCGTCGTAGAACTGCAAACGGAGCGAATCGGCCGGAATCAACTTTTGCATTGTCGGCTTCACGCTGCCTGCGGCATCGGTCAGCGGCCAGGCTAACCGTTCGAGATAACCGTCATGAATGCGGTAACCGACGGTGAGCAGATTACTGCGCGGCAGACGCATCAACGGGTTAACCACACCGCCGCGCACAAAACGCATTCCTTCACTCTCAGACGCCAGCACGCCAGCGCCAGCCAGTAACGCTGGTTCACGCTGGCCCTGATCGCCTCTTACCGGACGCGGCATCATTTGGGTCAGATCGTGGGTCAGAAAACTCATCGTTTGCTGCATGAGGTTTAGTTTTTGATCGTGTCCGGCGACGGCGCTATTCACGCGCGTGACGCCGTTAGTCACCTGCTGCGCCATCAGTGCCAGCGAGGCAAAAATGGCAATTGCCACCAACATTTCCAGTAACGTGAAACCAGCGCGAGTCCTTCTCACTGTTGGCCTCCCACGGCGCTAAACCAGGCGCGTCGTGACTGAATCACCGACGAAAAGTCTTCGTGAAGGCTGACTTCAATATCCACCGCCTGGAGCAGCGCGTTGCCTGTATTCAATGGGATTGTTCGCCAGTACCAGCGGCTTCCTGCCATATCGCTCTCGCCCTGATGCCTGACCGCCCGCTGCTCACGGGTCATCAGGTAGAGCAGCGCAGTCTGGTTTTCAGCTACCCAGCCCGCTACCGTTTTTTCCTCAAGAATTTGCTGATTACTCAGCGCACCGCTGGCAATCTGTAACACCGCCGTGGCAGCCAGCGCAAAAATCGCCAGCGCGAGCATCACTTCCAGCAAGGTAAATCCGCGCTTCATGGCATCCTCTCATCACATTGATTGAGGGATAACGCGCCATCGTGTGCCAGCTTTACCGCCCAACATGCGTTTTGCGCCGCCGAGTAGAAGCGCAGCGTAAACGGCGTGGCGGGTTCAAAAGGCGAAAAACGGATCTGCGGCGTCTTCTTTTTCGCCTCTTTTTGCAGCTCCAGTTCAATATCGTGCAGCGTCAGGCGACGACGTTGCAGCTCCAGCGCATACTCCTTCTGCCAGATATCACTTCCGGGTTGTAACAGCATCTGCACCTGTTTTGGCACCGTAACCTGTGCCGATAACCGGGTCGCGGAAACGGGCAACCACTGCCCCTGACGACGCTGCATAAACTGATAGCCAGGCGCGTCGATTAGCACACCGAGTGTCTGCCCTTCAATCACTGCCCTGTCCTTAAACTGCGCAAAGCGAGTCAGAAAATCCTGTGCCGCTTTTTTCGCGGGCGGTTCAGAATCGGTCGCAAACGTCTGTACCACGCCCGAACTGGCAAGGCCGATAAGGAAAATCACCAACATGATTTCCAGAAGTGTGAATCCGCGTTCAGGCACTGCTTACTGAAACTCCTGCAAATTCCAGTTACCGATATCTGCGCCAGCGCCTTCCCCGTTTTCCTGACCATCCGCCCCTAGGGTATAAACATCAAACAGTCCTTTTTCACCCGGGCTGAGATACTGATAATCATTGCCCCACGGATCCTTTGGCAGTCGTTTGATGTATCCACCAGTACGGTAGTTGCGGGAGTCCGCCATATTGGCTGGCTGCTGGATCAGCGCCTCAAGCCCCTGTTCTGTGGTCGGATAACGCCCGTTATCCAGTCGGTACATATCCAGCGCATTCTCCAGCGCCACGATATCGCTGATGGCTTTTTGCCGATCCGCTTTCTCTTTATTGCCCAACAGGTTAGGCACCACCAGACTTGCCAGGACGCCAAGAATAACAATCACCACCATCACTTCCAGCAGGGTAAAACCTGCCCGTGGTTTTTGTGTGCGGGATAACGAATACATGTGATAACTCCGTAAATTACATTCCAACCATATTGTTCAGTTGCAGCATCGGCTCAAGGATGGCGATGACGATAAACAGCACCACGCCCGCCATCATCACCACCAGCGCCGGTTCAAACAGCCCTAACGCCAGCCCCACCTGGGTATCAAATTCCCGTTCCTGGTTGACTGCGGCCTGCTCAAGCATGGTTTCCAGTTCGCCGCTCTGTTCGCCGGAGGCGATCATGTACAGCATCATCGGCGGGAACAGGCGCAACTCCGCCAGCGCGGCGCGCAGACTGCTTCCTTCGCGGACGCGATCTGCCGCCAGCAGTAGTTGTTGTTCGACATAGCGATTTGCCGACACAGCGGCAGCGGTCTGAATACCTTCCAGTAGCGGAACACTGCTGGCGGTGAGGATGCTTAAGGTGCGGGAAAAACGCGCCGTATTCAGCCCGCGCGCAACACGCCCTGTCACGGGCAGACGCAGCACGGTTTTATCCCAGCGCAGGCGCATAGTAGGATTTTTAAGTAGCCGTTGCCCCAGCACCAGAAGCGCCAGCAATCCCGCCAGCCAGTAAACGCCGCTGGCCTGTAACGCGTCGCTCATGGCAATAAGCGTGCGGGTGGAGGCGGGCAGCGCGTGTCCGAGATGATCAAACTGTTCGATGATTTTCGGCACCACTGCCGTCAGCAAAATAGTGACTACGCCCGTTGCCACCACCAGCAGAACCAGCGGATAGAGCATGGCCTGCAATAGACGTGATTTCAGGCGCTGTCGCTGTTCGGTGTAATCTGCCAGGCGATTAAGCACCACGTCGAGATGCCCGGATTTTTCTCCGGCAGCAACCATCGAACAAAACAGAGAATCAAAGACGCGGGGATGTTCGCGCAGGCTGTCCGACAGGGTGTAACCTTCCTGAATCCGGCTGCGCAGCGCCATTCCGAGGCTTTTTACATGCAGTTTTTCACTTTGCTCACTGACCGCCTGTAAGCAGGTTTCCAGCGGCATTGCTGCCTGTACCAGCGTTGCCAGTTGGCGCGTGAACAGCGCAAGATCTGCCGCCGCCACGCGACGATGTGCGTGCCGCCGACGCTGCAACATCCCCCCTGACGAAGTATTCATCCGGGCTTCAATATGCACGGGGATAAGCTCTTTACCGCGCAACAACTGGCGGGCATGACGCGCGGAATCCGCCTCAATCATACCTTTGGTTTTGCGACCATTACGCTCCAGCGCCTGATAGTAAAACAGTGCCATTACGCCTCCATGGTTACCCGCAGAACTTCATCGAGAGAGGTTTCTCCGGCGAGCACTTTCTCAATGCCGTTGCTGCGGATACCCGCAGAGTGTTGTCGGACATAACGTTCCAGCTCCAGCTCCCCGGCCTGACGGTGGATCAAATCACGCAATGTGGCATCCACCACGATCAGCTCATGGATGGCAGTCCGTCCGCGAAAACCTTTGTGATTACAGGCGGGACAGCCCTGTGGATGGTACAGAGTGACGGTACGGGCGTCGGTAATTCCCAGCAGGCGTTTTTCTTCGTCAGTGGCTGGTGCGGGCTGGCGGCAGTCGGGACACAGCGTGCGAACCAGTCGCTGCGCCATCACGCCCGTCAGACTGGAAGAGAGCAGGAAAGGCTCCACGCCCATATCCTGCAAACGTGTGATCGCCCCCACCGCTGTGTTGGTATGCAGCGTGGAAAGGACCAGGTGTCCGGTAAGTGAAGCCTGGACGGCGATTTCTGCGGTTTCGGTATCGCGAATTTCACCGACCATCACCACATCCGGGTCCTGACGCAAAATCGCGCGCAGCCCACGGGCAAAGGTCATGCCGACGCGGGTGTTAACCTGCGTCTGACCGATCCCTTCAATCATGTATTCGATGGGATCTTCAACCGTGAGAATGTTGCGCGAATGGTTGTTCAGCTCCTGCAATCCGGCGTACAGCGTGGTGCTTTTGCCGGAACCCGTCGGCCCCGTCACCAGAAAGATGCCGTGCGGTTTGTGTAACAGCTGGCGCAACTGCGCGGTCAGTTGCTGGCTAAGCCCCAGACGCTCCAGCGTCAGGCGGGCCTGGTTTTTGTCCAGCAGTCGCAGCACCACGCGCTCGCCCCAGGCAGAAGGCATGGTGGAGACACGCACGTCAATCGCCCGGCCGCCCAGCAACAGCGCAATACGTCCATCCTGCGGCACGCGCTTTTCGGCAATGTCCAGCCGCGCCATCACCTTGATACGCGACACCAGCAGCGAGGCCAGTTTGCGCCCCGGACGCAGCATTTCATGTAATGTGCCGTCAACACGAAAACGGATCACCAGACTCTTTTCAAACGTCTCAATGTGGATATCCGAAGCGCCTTCTTTGATTGCCTCTGCCAGCATGGCGTTGATCAGTTTGATGATCGGCGCATCGTCGTCGCTTTCCAGCAGATCTTCCGTTTCCGGCAGTTCTTCCGCGAGGGTAAAAAAGTCCTCGGCAGAACCGAGATCTTCCATCAGTTGGCGAGCCTCGGAAGAGTCCCGCTGCCAGACCGCATTCAGCCGCTGTTCAAATTCGGCTTCGTCGATTTGCCGCAGCGTAAAGGGCGCGTTCAGCCCCCGCTGCAGCTCCTGCAAAACAGAGAGCGACAACGGATGAACATGGAGGATCTCCAGCGACGCTTCGCACCATGCCACCAGGCTAAACCGACGGCTGAAACTGTAGGGCAGACGCACGGTGTTAGCGGTGGTTTCCTGTGCTACAGGCACCATTAACGCGTTCTCCCGGCATTAAGGAACGCACGAACTTCCGGCGGTAGAGCCTGATTTTGCGCTGGCAGTACCGGCTGCGCGGTGTGCGGCATCAGGCTTAAACCTTGCTCGTCACGATAGATCTGTTCGGCGCGCATATAGTTATATTTGCGCTGCGACACGCCGTCTGCCGCCATACCGTCACGCAGAATGGTCGGGCGGATAAACACCATCAGGTTACGTTTTTCTTTTTTATCCGCCGTCGATTTAAACAGGTTACCAATCAATGGGATATCGCCCAGCAGCGGCACTTTCGCCACGCTTTCTCCCGCCTGATCGTCCATCAGACCACCAAGCACAATCAGCTCACCATCGTTAGCCAGCACGGTGGTTTTCAGTTTGCGCTCACCAAACACCACGTCGAGGCTGGTCTGTCCTTCCACCTTCGAGACTTCCTGCTCAATCACCATCTGTACCGCGTTACCTTCGTTAATCTGCGGCGTGACTTTCAGCATGATGCCGACTTTTTTCCTTTCTACTGTATTGAAAGGATTGCTGTTATTGGAGCCAACGGTAGAGCCGGTTAATACCGGAACGTCCTGGCCCACCATGAAGAAGGCTTCCTGGTTGTCCAGCGTGGTGATGCTCGGCGTGGAGAGCACGTTCGAGCTGGAGTCGTTTTTAACCGCCTGCACCAGCGCCATCCAGTCGCCTTTCACCACGCCAACCGCCGTACCGCTGAATCCAGAAAGAAGCTGGGCGAGTGTGGAGAGATCGCCGTTGGTATCCGGATTAATGGTGGTAGCGCCGTTTTCACTGATCACCGTGGAGCCTTTCTGCGGTTTCGCCTGAGAAATGGCTGCCCCCAGCGTGCCAATAGGGATCTGCGTACCGTTAGCAAACTGCATTAATCCGGCATCTTTCGACGCCCACTGCACGCCGAAATTGATATTGCTACCTTCGGCAACTTCCACGATCAACGCCTCGACGTGCACCTGAGCACGGCGAATATCCAGTTGTTCAATCACGCTTTGCAGCGACTGCATGATGTCCTGCGGCGCAGTAACAATCAGGGCATTACTGTGTTTGCTGGCGGCGATGGAGACAACCTCACGCCCGCTACCGACCGTGCCTTCCGCCTCTTCTTTAGCCGCCGTGAGCGTGCCGCTGACCTGCTTCAGCACATCGACCAGATCTTCGGCTTTGCTGTATTTGAGATAGAAAACCTGGCTGTTGCCGCTGCGTTCCATTTCTGAGTCCAGCCGACGGATCAGGCGGCGCATTTTGTCCCGCGTGGCCGGGTCACCACTGACAATCACACTGTTGGTGCGTTCGTCGGCGACAATTTGAGATTTCAGCGTCGCAGGCTGGTTCTCGCCGCTGTTTTTCGTCAGGCTTTCCAGCACGCGGGCGATTTCCGAAGCCGAGGCGTTATCCAGCGGGATCACCTCTTCAGTGCGATTACCCGCGTGATCCACACGCTGGATCACTTCCGTCAGCCGCTCCACAACGGAGGCGCGTCCGGTGAGCATAATCACGTTGGAGGGATCGTAATTAACAACGTTGCCTGAGCCTGCGCTGTCGATCATCTGGCGCAGAATCGGTGCCAGCTCGCGTACCGACACATTACGTACCGGCACTACTTTGGTGACCATTTCATCGCCCGCGTAGTTGTCGCTGCCTTCACCGACCAGCGGCAGCGGCTCGACTTTCGCAGCGCTGGATTTCACCACCTTCAGCACGTCGTTTTCCATCGGTACGACGGCATACCCCTGTGCTTCCAGCAGGTTAAGGAATAGCTGGTAATACTGGCGTTCATTGAGCGGGGTCATGGTGCGAATACTCACTTTCCCCTGTACGCCCTGCCCCATAATGATGGTTTTATTAAGGTTAGCGCCGACGGTTTCGATGAACGATTTCAGGTCGGTATCTTTAAAATTAGCGGTGAAAGTGGCTTCTTCCGCCCAGACCGGTGAACTGCATAATGCCGCTGCCAGCACCAGCGGCAGTAAACGCTTTTTTGTTTTGAGGCCAGTTGTCTTCTTACGCCAGACCGACAACGTAATATCACGCCAAAACACGATGAATGATTCTCCTGGATTAAATGCGGTTAGCGCAGCGCGATGGAAATGTCGTGGCGCGCACCCTTGCGTAAAACCGTAAGTTGAATGGAATCCATTGAAGGTAACTGCCGCATCAGAGCAATCATTGCTCGTGGATCAGTGAAATCCTGCTGATTTAGCGCAATGGCGATATCGCCTTCCTTGAAACCGCTGGCATCGAACAGAGAACGATCTGCCCCCGGCTTCACTGCATAACCGACAATCCCCTCCTTACGCACAGGCGTAAGCTGGATATAGTTAAAAATTTTCTGCGGATCTTTCGCCAGTGCCTGACGCACGGCAGTCGGGATCTCAACTGGCGCACTGGCAGCAGGCTCAGCAACAGCTTGCTTTGCTTCGTCACTGACAGCTTTTTTGTTGGTCACGGCAACGGTGGAACGCTCCTCTTCAGCCAGACTCAGGCGCTCTATTTTTCCCTGATAGCGCAGCATCACATGGTCGCGATTGATTTCCTCAATCACTGCGTTGTGCGAGCCAAGCGTTTCACCCTGCAAATAGACCTGCTGTTTACCGCCTTCTTCAATAACCGCGCCGGGTCTGGCACCAAAGGCGATCCCGCGCAGCACCACATTAAGACGCGTTTCTGCCACAGGCACAGGTTCGGGTTGTTTTACCGGCGTGGCGACGGGCTGATATTTGCCAAACCAGTTTTGCTGGCTGATTAATTGCACGTCATTTTTATCGAACGTTTTTGCATCCGCACGGGGCGGTTTATTCGCCGATGGGGAAACAGCCGTATATTCCGCAGAAAAGGAGAAATAGCGCCAGAGTGAATACGCCATTTTTGCAGAAATAATAAGCAGCATCAGCCAGAACATCCCGCGTGCAATTTTGCGCAGATGCTCTTTGTCTGTATGAAGAGATTGTCTCTGGTTAAGAGTGTGACGAATTTTTGTCAGCCATTGAATGAGATAAATTCGTGCGTCACGAAAAACAACCCGCGCCAATTTATATCTACCCGACGTTATGCTTTGACTATTCCACAGGTGGTACGATCCAGTTTCCGCTGATACTGGTTACCTGTACGTGTATCATTAATCGTTATGCTGTAATTAATTCCCTCAGTGAGCATTAATTTCACTGTTGGGTCAGTGCACATTTGTCGTTGATAGCTGGTTAAAAAGGCGTCAGGCGTCTGCGTGGTCTGAGTCCCCGCTTCGCTGATAATGGTCATTTTTACCGTCGTGCCGCTACTTTGTGCCAGCACTAAGGTATATCCCGCAGATTTAATCGGCAGGTTTTGGCTGATATTTTGCGCCTGTTTTTTCGCCAGTAAACTGGCATTTTCATTATGGCTGGCACAGCCACTTAATAATCCTGTAACGCTCAACAATAGCGATATTAATACCCTCCCTGGCATTTGTTTTATCGACATGGTAAATAATCTCTAAGGTTATTAATAAGAGTTAAAATGTCACTTTGATAATGACGTTGTTATCATTAAAACAATGCCTGTAGATAAATTGTTGCTATACCGCCCAGACTTAAACACGGTCCAAAAGGCAGTGTGGTTGATCCTCTTTTTGTAATAACGGCATATATCAGGCCGCAGCATGAGGCAATTAAAGCAACATTGGGTAGCGACAACGGCCCCATCCAACTACCTAACGCAGCGAACAATAATACATCGCCCATGCCTAATGCTTCTTTACGCAGAACTATTCCGGCTATCCAGCGCAGAGAGTAAAAAGTGATAAACCCCACCAGGACGCCGGTGACTGCATCTTGTAGCGTGAGCGGGCTCTGCTGCGCCCATGCCGCAATTAGTCCCGTCCACAATACGCCCTGAGTAAAAACATCGGGCAGCCATTGGTGATCGAGGTCGATGATGCTCGCGGCAATCAGCCAGGCGGATAATATCATCACCGCCAGCGCCCATCCACTTTCCGGCCAGACCAGACTCGCCAGCAAAAAAGCGAGTGCCGTCAATAACTCCACCAGCGGATAACGCTTGCTGATTTTCGCCTGACAGTCGCGGCAGCGCCCTTTGAGCATCAACCAGGAGAGCAGCGGAATATTGTCACGAACGCGGATAGTCTGCTGACAATGTGGGCAGTGCGAACGCGGTAGCGCAAGGCTTATTTTTGACTGCGCACTCGGCATTTCACCATGAAACTCCGCCATTTGTTGGCGCAGCATGATGGGGTAACGCCAAATCACCACATTCAAAAAACTGCCGATGATCAATCCTCCGACGGTAGCCAGTATGGGCATCGCCACGGGGTATTGCTGAAAAACATCAAAAAGCATGGTTAAAGGTTGTTTGTTGTAACTTGCCGGATGCGGGCCTGCAGGTGTATGCCATATGGCTTTCCTCCAGGCCCGATAAGCTGGCGCAACCCGGTGCGCCTTATTTCATGCCGGATGCGGCGTGAACGCCTTATCCGGGTTATTCAGCAGGCATCGAATACTCGGTAACCTTGTTAATGGTTTCCGGCCCTTGCTTCGGTTTCGGCAGATTGAGTGACGCCAGCGTGTTGTACGCCGACTGGCTCACACCGCCTTCGAAGCTCATCTCCGTCGCTCCCGGCAACTGGTAAGCATTCGCGCCCGGATTCCATTTCTTAAAGAACTCCGAAAGATCCGTCTGGGCGACCCAGGAGGCACACAGCATCAGCGTGTCCGCTGCGTTACCGTTGGATTCAGCACAGTAATTCTTGCCGCCAAACTTGTCATTGCTGACCTCATCGCCGCGTGCTTTACGATGCATCAACTGGAACAGGTTCCAGCCTTTCATCCCTTCACGCTCGCTGTAAAACTCTGGCAGAGGAGTGCCATCTGGATACCATTTCTTGATATCAAAGTTTTTCTCTGCCCATTCCTTCAGCTGCGCGTACATCAGCAGACGGTCACCCGCACCGCCGCGTGCCCATGCCTGACCGTTGCTCTCCTCCAGATATTCCGGCGCAACGGTAATATCGTCAGCGACACGGTTCATCTTGCCGAGATAACGATCCTGCATGTACAGCGCCAGCACGTTGTTCGCCACTTCGGTCGCGCCAGGAACAGTCAGCGGCGTTTCTGCGGCGTTGTGCCCTACTTCGTGCCAGATCAGCCAGTCGTTCAGCGGCGTCGTCGGCAGCGTGGTGCTGTTCGTCGAGAAGCTGCTGTTCATTACCGGATAACCCGAGTGCGCATCACCGATGGAGATCTGCACATCGTTTGTGAAACGATGTTTATGTCCCGTCAAGTTTTTATAGGTAAACATCCGGTGCTTACCGCTCGTTTCATCACGACCGTAGAAGTCATTCATCGAGCTGGCAAAGGTGTCCAGATCGTTAGCGAATTGCTCCAGTCCGCCAGTGTAATTGCTGGCATTCAGGTTCTTCTTCGGTGTGGTATAGACGAAAGCGTCTGATTCCAGCTCACCCAGCGGAGCCGGTGAGTTCAGATCGTTTTTCCATGCGCCGTCTTTATAGAACGGTGCTTTTACCACGCCAGTAAAGGTGAAGCTGGCAGATTCATTGGTAGAGCTATTGCCCTTGATATAAATCAGGCCACCGTAAGGCACCTTGAACTTCACCGTACCGCTAGCGTCCAGAGAGTACGTTTTAGTCACTCTTGGCGGACGGTTCAGCGCAACTTCATGCTTCTCACGTCCGGTCAGGTCGTCAGCCAGCGCCACGGTGACGGTCACAGGAACGTTCGCATTGGACTTAATGGTGACCTCTTTCTGAGCCGGTGCCCACAGGCCAGTTGACTGCATGTTACCTGCAAACCATTTGGTCGGATTCGAGTACAGGCTGATGGTTTCAGTAACGTTCTGTCCCTCTTCCGATACTGCTCCCGGATACTTCTCGACATCAACTTTGATGTTCAGATCCCACCAGGAACGGCCCAGCATCAGGCGTGTCAGCGGTTTTTCCATATAGTTGAGCGGGTAGCTCGGGTTCATCATGCCCGCTTTGCTGCTACCGTCACCGTAGATCATGTTGTTATCGACCAGCGATTTTTTCAGATCTGCAGAACACTTGGTGCCGCCTGCATAGGCATCATTGGCGTAGCAGTTCAGGAACTCGGTGAACGTTTTAAAGCCCAGCTCGTCATTTTTGCCTTCTTCATAACGATAGCTCGTATCGTTCCACAGCCAGACCGACATGTTCTGGTACAGACGTTCCAGATCGACGCTGCTCAGACGCTCACCTTTGCGACCATTGGTCCGGAAGTAGAGCTCATGCTGATACAGACGCTGAATGTTGGTGCCTAAATCCGCAGCCTGCACCATCGCTTTTGCAGTGTCGGCGTTAAGGCTTAGTTGCGTATACTGTGGAACATACATGCCACCAGTAACCGGAACCCCCGTGCCAGGACGATATTCCAGGCAGTTGACCTCATAGTGATATGCCGGATTAGTACACTCTTTCAGCCCCGGGAACGCGGCGAAAATTTTCTCCTTCGCAGCCTTCAGAGAATCCTCTGTTTTATGATCGGCCTCATCAATAAAGGCATAACGCGTTTCCTGTTTGCCATCTACATCTTCCAGCCAGCTGGCAACTTCCAGCTTCGGTTTGTCATCAGGTTTGTTTTCTACCTGATATTTCCACTTAACTTCCCCTGTCTTACTATCGATGGTGTACGGCAGCGCACCATCTACGGCAGGATAACGTTCATAGACCCAAATGCCCGTTGCGCGCTGCTGACGAACGCGGTTCGGATACCCTTGCGGATCGTTATTTACTACCGACTTGTTCAGTGCCATCGACAGACCTGCGGCATCCAACAGACGCACAAAACCAGACGCACTCTCTTCCTTAAGATTGCTCATCACGTTTTCCATGATCAGCACCGATCCACCTTTGTTCAGATAGGCGATCAGATCGGTCACATCCTGCTGAGTCAGCTTCGGTTTGCTGGTATCTGCACGCAGCGGGATTGCATAAGGATCGTTACCCACCTGAGTCACATATTCAAAGCCGTTAAGGATCAGCAGCGGCATTTCCTGCGGATCGAGATCGCCATAGCTACTTAAATGCTCAACAGAGATGCCCGCAAAATCCGGATGGAAGTCGAACGCAGCGCTGTTTCCTGTAACCTGACCATGACGTTTAAAATAGACAGTATCCAGGTTGGTGCCTACGGTCATGCTGGCTTTCGCGTCCGGCGTCCATTTATCGTCGGACAGATAGCGCAGCACGTTCTCCATGAAGTTCTTCATGTCATCCGGGTCGCTGTTGAGCGTACACTGCCCATCTTTATTAACGCCCCCGTTCCAGCTGTAACCGTTCGGGCAACGCAAAATGCTGTTGTAGTGTGGGTTACCGATAACCATCAGTTTGCCCTCACCGACTTGCCCCAGCGAAATAAACGGCAGGTTGAAAGTGGCGGTATCGCGCGTAACGTTTTCCGGCTCAACAAGAGAAGGCGCTTCCGTAATGTACGCCAGCTCGTTTTTATCCCAGGCGCGTTTTTCGCCAAACGCCAGCCAGTAGTTTTTATCATTACGCGCCATCAGAATCGGGAAGGCCGCGTTGGAGATATTCACCACCGCCTGACCGCGCGCATTACCCGTGCTGCCATAGAAGTTAGTAGAGTCATGGAATACATGGAACTTGCTGACAGATTTGTAGTTCGTATCCACGCCCCACAGCTTGTTGATAACGCCCTGAATCTGGCCGTCATTAACATTGCGCGTCGTCAGCGAGAACCAGCGAGCCTCGTTACAACCGTCGGTTTTCGCACAAATCGCGGTATCGATCTCTTTGGCCTGACCCGTCTTAAACTGCTCGATAAATTCGTTTGGCAGATTAACAACTTGCTCACCTTCATCCAGCGTCGCACCGTTGGATAACGAGAGATTGATAATCTCGTTGATCACGTTGGGATATTCGGCAAAGACCTTGCGTACATCATCCGGAACAACACGGGTATTATTTTGCCCGGTCGTCGAATAGCGATGAATAAGCTGATCGATATTCGCCCCGCGAACTTCATCACCCAGTTCAGTCAGCGCAATGGTCGACTTATTGCCGCGCACTGAACCCAGTTCAAAGGTATCGATACCAAAGGAGATGGTTTCGCCCCAGCTAAAAGAAAATTCACCATTTTCCCCTGTCACGCCACGGCCTGAATTGGTGTAGTAGTTGACGCCAGCAACACCATATCCCTGGCTATCCACCAGGCGACCTTCTGAGAGAATGATTTCCGAAGGTTGATACTGATAAAACTGTTCCGCGTTAGCCGACACGAAGGAGGCGTTCAGATCCGGTTTTGTTCCCGGAGTCGTGACGGGGACTACCGGTGAAGTATGAGTGGATGGCGCTTTATCAGTCGCGGCATTGTTTTCCACCTCTTCATTGACCAGCTTTTTGAACTCTTCCGGTGCCAGATCGATTTGCTTATACAGCGAGTCGAAACGTTTACTCTCGATCACCGAGGAGAACTCCAGGCACACCTGTTCTGTATTCGCCGGGCAACTGTTCATGGAGGTGACCAGCGAGAGCGCATTGCTTTTCTTGTTGTCGGAACCCGCCAGTTCTTGCGCGTCCTCAAGACTAAACGACACTTTTTCAACCGCACGCAGGCTACGCGCAGCTTCTGACTGGGTGTCGAAGGTAGCAATTGTCGTGTTGTTCCCTGCCACACAGGTGACTTTGTCGCCTGGTGTAAAGGTAAAGCCATCGCTGGATTCATCATTACAGGTGATATCACCAGTTACCCGCAGGCTTCCGCCCAGGGTCAGATAACCCGTTTTCGTAGGAACAGGTTCTGGCTCCGGTTCTGGTGTTGGCTCAGGATCAGGTGTCGGTTCCGGTGTAGGTTCTGGGTCCGGCGTTGGCTCAGGCGTCGGCTCCGGGTTTGGTGTTGGATCAGGTTTCACTTCCGGCAAAGACCCTGTTCCAGAATCTACAGGCGGCGTATCGGAGGAAGATCCGGAGCCACCGCCATCACAACCGGCTAACAGGGTTGCACTCAAAATAGCCGCTAAAAGCGATTTCTTATATTTAAATTTCTTATTCATTAATAACGCAAGTGACAAAACAATGTTAAAAAATTCGTAACTGGTAGAAATAGTTTTATGCTTTATCTTCTTTAATAATTTCCTCCATTCTTAAGAAAACGACATCATTGATAGAAAACAAGTGAAATTTATAAGAATAACCCCTATTTGATGTCTGGCTGGCTATTTTTACGAAATTTCAATAAACAAAAAATTAACAACATTTCACAACGCAACTATATAAATTCGTTGGTAGTTTTAACGATTAAGATTGCAAAAGCAACAGATAGAACGGTGTTTGCTCATCAAGCGAACATAATTAATACAGACTTGTTTTGCGTGATAAAAAAATAGATGTTCTCACGCTCTTAATTATTTAGCAGGTTATCTGAACACAAAACATTATTGCCGCATGGATAATAAAGCGAGAAATAATTTTCAATTAATAAGACAGAATAATGTAAATGAAGCCGGATGATATTAACGATCATCCGGCATTATTGATTTACGAGACCAACATTCCAGTAAACACATACGCCTGCAACAACGTGATAACGCCGATAACGCTGGCAAAAATCAGACTGTGCTTCACGGTGTAGCGGAATAGTTCAGATTCTCGGCCCACCATGCCCGTCGCGGCGCAGGCCACGGCGATAGATTGCGGGGAGATCATCTTGCCAGTTACGCCGCCGCTGGTATTTGCTGCCACCAGCAGAGTGTCAGAGACGTTGATTTGCTGCGCCGTGGTCGATTGCAGTGAACCAAACAGGGCGTTTGAAGAAGTGTCCGAGCCGGTAAGGAATACCCCCAGCCAGCCGAGGAACGGTGAGAAAAACGGGAACATCACGCCTGTACCTGCCAGTACCAGCGCCAACGTGGTGGACATGCCGGAATAGTTGGTGACGAAGGCGAACGCCAGCACCATGCCAATCGACAATATCGGCCACTTCAGACTAATTAGCGTTTCGGCAAAGACGCCAATCCCTTTCTTGATGCCCACGCCGAGGATGAAGATAGAGATAATCGCCGCAATAAAAATAGCGGTGCCGCCAGCCGAGAGAGGGTCGAATTTAAACACCGCATCCATTGGCGTTGGTTGGGCGACAATGGGTGCCGCTTTCAACACTTGTTGATGCAAATGAGGGATCTGGAAATTAATCACCAGTGAATAAAACGCGCCGCCCGGAGCAAATAACGCTTTAAACGGCTTCATGGTCCAGATGGTGACCAGCACCGTTAAGATTAAAAACGGTGACCACGCACGAATGATTTGCCCCAGACTATATTCTGAAGGCACGGGACCGCCAGAAGATGGCTTATTTACCACCATCGCACCTGCGGATTGCCCCATGCTGATTGCCGTTTCGGTATTTTTCGGCCGCCAGACTTTAAGGAATAAAGCGAGTGAGACGATACTCACCAGCGCCGAAGTAATATCCGGCAGTTCCGGACCAATATAGTTAGAGGTAAAGAACTGAGTGACAGCAAAGCTTCCCCCAGCAACCAGCGCCGCTGGCCACGTCTCTTTCACCCCTTTCCAGCCGTCCATCATTGCTACCAGCCAGAACGGCACAAGAACCGACAGGAACGGTAACTGACGTCCCGCCATTGCGCCAATGTGGAACGGATCGATTCCCGTTACCTGACCGGCGACCAGAATCGGCACGCCCAACGCACCAAACGCCACTGGCGCAGTGTTGGCAATCAGACACAGCCCCGCCGCGTATAACGGTTTGAAGCCCAAGCCCACCAGCAGCGCACCGGTAATCGCCACCGGCGCACCAAAGCCAGCCGCTCCTTCCAGTAACGCACCAAAGGAGAAACCAATCAGTAACACCTGCAAACGCTGATCGTCGGTGATGGAGATAACCGAGCTGCGGATAATATCGAACTGACCGCTGGCAACGGTTAATTTATAGAGGAACACCGCCGCGACAATAATCCACGCAATAGGCCATAATCCATAAATAAAGCCATAGCCCGCAGCAGCAAAAGCCATATCAATCGGCATTTTAAAGGCGAATATTGCAATCAGGATAGATAATATAAGGGTTATTGCTCCAGCGACATGTCCTTTCAGACGTAATACCGCGAGTGCAACGAAGAAGAATATTATCGGGATCAGGGCGACCAGAGCGGATAGCCCCAGTCCTCCCATCGGCATATACATTTGGGTCCAGGTAACCATATTGTTCAGTCTCTTATTATCTTTATATGCTTGATATACTTAAGGTTGTAATAAGCAAAAGAGGACTGAACTGTAAAATATAGGCGTTATACTTTACAGCAACAGTACGCCGCTAACGCAATTGCTACCTCTGGCATAACAAGTATATCGGGTAAGGGTTTCTGTTCTGCACACGCAGGCGCAGGCGCAGAGTATCGTTAAGATGTCCATATTGTTGTTATAGGCCCGCTAGTAATGCGCTACGGGTATTTAATATTGTTAAACCCTGATAATCGCTCCGGTTATTTCCGGGATAAATGTACTACCGCAGTTACTATCATAGCCCCGACAATAAAACTTGCCGGGGCTTTTTTTGACGCTATTAATGACTTTCTTTTTCGCGTAAACGCCAGGCGTGTAATAACGGTTCGGTATAGCCGTTTGGCTGTTTCACGCCGAGGAAGATTAAATCGCTGGCAGCTTTAAAAGCACACGAGTTAGCGAAATTCCCCGCCATCGGACGATAAGCCGGATCGTCAGCGTTTTGCTGATCAACCACTTTCGCCATATTCTCCAGCGACGCCTGCACCTGTTCTTTGGTCAGAATACCGTGACGTAACCAGTTGGCGATATGCTGGCTGGAGATACGCAGCGTTGCGCGGTCTTCCATCAGCGCCACATTGTGAATATCCGGAACTTTTGAACAACCAATCCCCTGCTCCACCCAGCGCACCACGTACCCCAGAATCCCCTGCACGTTGTTATCCAGCTCTTGTTGGATCTCTTCCACCGACCAGTTAGCGTTTTCAGCCACCGGAATAGTCAGCAGATCGTCCAGCAGCGGTTCAAATTCAGCATTGAACTCGGTCTGGGCAATGTTGGCTTGCACGCTCTGTACGTTGGTTTGGTGGTAGTGCAGCGCATGGAGCGTAGCAGCGGTTGGTGACGGAACCCAGGCTGTGTTTGCCCCGGCACGCAGTTGGTCGCCCTTCTGGCTGTACATGTCTGCCATCAGGTCCGGCATTGCCCACATGCCTTTACCAATTTGCGCTTTACCGCGCAGCCCACAGAACAGACCGGAAAGCACGTTATTACGCTCGTAGGCTTTGATCCACGGCGTCGATTTCATCTGGTTTTTACGCAGCATCGGGCCAGCTTCCATCACCGAATGCATTTCATCGCCGGTACGGTCGAGGAAACCGGTATTGATGAACGCCACGCGATTGCGCGCCTGAGCGATACAGCTACGCAAGTTCAGCGAGGTCCGACGTTCTTCATCCATAATGCCCATTTTCAGGGTATTCGGTGCCATACCGAGCATTGTCTCAATGCGGGTAAACAGTTTGTTGGCGAACGCCACTTCCTGCGGACCGTGCATTTTCGGTTTCACAATATAGACGCTGCCAGTGCGCGAGTTTTTCTGCACTTTTAAATCATAGAGGGCGATCGCGCCAGTCATGACGCCATCAAGAATGCCTTCCGGGATTTCATTGCCTTCGCTGTCCCAAATCACAGGAATGGTCATCAAATGACCCACGTTGCGGATAAACAGCAGCGAGCGTCCGTGCAGAGAAATTTCAGAGCCATCGGCGGCGGTGTAATGACGATCGTCATTCAGTTTACGCACGATTTGTCGACCGTTTTTCTCCATTTTCTCTTGCAGAGTCCCCTGCATCAGGCCCAGCAGATTGCGGTACAGCAGGATTTTATCTTCCGCATCAACCGCCGCGACCGAATCTTCGCAGTCGAGAATGGTACTGATAGCCGCTTCGACGATAACATCGTTGATGTGCGCCGGATCGTCTTTGCCAATCCGCCCGTTGGCATCAATTTGCAGTTCAATATGCAGGCCGTTATTTTTCAGCAAAATGCAGGTCAGCGCAGCGGCATCGCCACGGTAACCGACAAACTGCGCCGGGGTACGTAACGTGGTTTCTTTACCATTTTTCAACTGGATGCGTAATTGTTTATCGACCACCTTAAACGCCACCACATCCTGATAGCTGCCATTTTCCAGCGGTAGAGATTCATCGAGGAAACGCCGAACCCAGGCGATAACCTGCTCACCGCGTTGCGGATCGTAGCCGCTGACCATCGCCCCTTCCTGCGGGATGATGTCGCTGCCGTATAACGCATCGTACAGTGAGCCCCAGCGAGCGTTCGCCGCGTTCAGCGCGTAGCGGGCGTTCATTGCCGGAACCACCAGCTGTGGCCCCGCCTGACTGGTGATTTCGCTGTCAATACCCGTGGTTTCCACCGTCACGCGCTCCGGTTGCGGCACCAGGTAGCCCAGTTCACGCAGGAAAGATTTATAGGCCGCTTTATCTTTTACCGGCCCCGGATTGCTGCGATGCCACTCATCAAGCGCCGCCTGAATGCGATCGCGTTCTGCCAGCAACTGACGATTTTCTGGTGCCAGATCGTGAACGATTTCATCAAAATTGCGCCAGAACGCCGCAGCGTCCAGCCCTGTTCCCGGTAAAACTTCTTCATCCACAAAACGTTTAAAATTGGCGTCAATGCGTAAACGGCCCTGGGTTATGGTTTGACTCATTGTTTATCTCCTCGTTTTCGCTTATTTCGCCAACACCGCTGCTGCCGCTTTCGCGACCTGCGCATCCTGTGCTCCGGTTAAACCAGAAACGCCCACGGCACCAATAATTTGCCCATCAACAACAACCGGTACGCCACCTTCCAGCGACGTCAGTAACGGCGCAGTCACGAACGCGGTACGTCCGTTGTTCACCATCTCTTCATAGCCCTTAGTTTCACGACGCCCCAGCGCGGCGGTACGCGCTTTCTCCTGGGAGATGTAAGCCGCAATCGGCGCGCAATCGTCCATGCGACTTAACGCCAGCAGATGACCGCCGTCATCGGCAACAGCAATGGAAACAGACCAGTTATTTTTCTGCGCCTCTTCCTGACCTGCGGCAATAATTGCACTCGCCATTTGCTGGCTAAGAATGACTTTAGTTTTCATTTTTTTATTCCTTTTCAAGGGCTTGTTCTACAATTTCAATCCAGTGACGCACAGAGGTACGACCGGCGCTCGCCAGATGCGTCTGGCAACCAATGTTGGCGGTGACGATCATTTCCGGTTTGCCGCTTTCCAGCGCATTCATTTTGTTATCCCGCAGCTGGCGTGCCAGATCGGGATGCGTTAACGCATATGTTCCCGCTGAACCGCAGCACAGATGGCTGTCGGGAACGTCCGTTAAGGTAAATCCAAGACGAAGCAACACTTTTTCCACTTCGCCGTTCAGCTTTTGCGCATGTTGTAGGGTACACGGGCAGTGGAAGGCCAGTTTTTTATCGCCGCGAACTGCCAGTTTTTCCAGCGGTTCCTCGCGCAGAAGCTCGACTAAATCGACCGCCAGTTCACTGACTTGACGCGCTTTATCGGCATATAACGCATCGTTTTTCAGCATCTGCCCGTACTCTTTGACAAACGCGCCGCAACCGCTGGCGGTTTGCAAAATTGCCTCGGCACCTGCTTCAATCGCGGGCCACCAGGCATCAATATTATTGCGCGCCCGTTCCAGCCCTTTCTCCTGCGCATTAAGATGATAGTCCACCGCGCCACAACAGCCTGCTTCGTTAGCTGACATGACGCTGATCCCCAGACGATCCAGCACTCGCGCAGTTGCCGCGTTGGTGTTGGGCGAAAGCGTAGGCTGGGCGCAGCCTTCCAGCATTAAAACCCGACGCTTATGGCGCAGCGGCGGACGCGGTTTAGCTTTCACCGTTTCAGCAGGCAGTTTTGCTCTGACCTGTTCCGGTAAAAACGGTCGCAGCACCAGCCCTACCAGCGTCAGCGCACGGAAGACCGCCGGACGCGGCACTACCTGGCGCAATCCTTCGCGCAGCATTCGCTCCGGCAGTGGGCGTTTCACTTTCTGCTCGACAATATCACGCCCGATATCCAGCAAATTGTGATAGCGCACACCAGAAGGACAGGTGGTTTCACAATTGCGGCAAGTGAGGCAGCGATCGAGATGCTCCTGTGTTTTAAGCGTGACTTCGTTGCCTTCCAGCACCTGTTTAATCAGATAGATGCGCCCGCGCGGCCCGTCCAGTTCATCGCCCAGAAGCTGATAGGTTGGGCAGGTTGCGGTACAAAATCCGCAGTGAACACAGGCGCGCAGGATGCTGTCGGCTTCCAGCGCGCGCGCGTTCTGCCGCATCTCTTCAGTTAATTGGGTTTGCATAGCCTGCTCCTCAAAGTTCCGCGTACATGCGACCGGGGTTAAACACGCCGCAAGGGTCGAGCTGCTGTTTAAGCTGCTGGTGATAGCGGAATAAAGGAGCCGATAGCGGGGCAAAGCCACCATCTCCGGCACTAAAGCGGGTCGCATGACCGCCAGCGTTGCGGGCGATGCGATGGATTTGATTGTCCTCGGCTGTCGATTTCAGCCAGCGTAACGCTCCGCCCCAGTCGATCAGTTGCTCGCCGGGTAAATCCATCATCGGCGCATCGCTGGGTAATGAAATGCGCCATAAGGTACCTGGTAACGAGAAGAACGGCAGTTGTTGTTCACGCAATTGCTGCCAGAACTGACCCGCAACCTCTTCGCCCCCCAGCAGTTCACGCGCCGCTTTTACCGATCCTTCGCCGCCCTCAAGGCGGATCCACAACGCATTGTCGAAGTAACATAAGCCACTAATGGGTAGCGGCTGGAGTTGCCACTGGGCGATTTCGTTCATGGCTTCTTGCAGGCTGATTTCCCGACGCAGGCTCAGGGAGGCGCGCGGTCGCGGTAACACTTTCATCGAGATTTCAGTGAGCACGCCAAGACAACCGTAGCTTCCGGCCATTAACCGTGAGAGATCGTATCCGGCAACGTTTTTCATCACTTCGCCACCAAAACGCAGATGTTTTCCAGCGCCGGTAATGATGCGCGTGCCGAGGACAAAATCGCGGACCGAACCGCTCCACGGGCGACGCGGCCCCGCCAGCCCGCAGGCGACCATCCCACCCCAGGTGGCTTCTTCACCATAATGCGGCGGCTCGCAGGGAAGCATTTGCCCGGCGCTCTCCAGCGCCGCTTCAATCGCCACCAGCGGCGTTCCGGCACGCGCGGTTATCACCAGCTCGGTCGGGTCGTAATTAACAATGCCGCGATGACAACGCACATCCAGCGTTTGCCCGGTGACAGGGCGACCTAAAAAGGCTTTGCTATTGCTGCCCTGAATCACCAGCGGCGTTTTATCGCTAATTGCCTGATTCACCTGCTCCAGCAGCGCCTGGCTGTAATCACACTCGCGTAGCATCAGAAACGCTCCAGTTCAGGGAAAGGTAAATGACCGTGATGCACATGCATGGCACCAAATTCAGCACAGCGGTGTAGCGTGGGAATGTTTTTCCCAGGGTTCAGCAAACCATCGGGGTCAAACGCCGCCTTGACCGCATGGAAGGTCGTGATTTCATCGCTGTTGAACTGGGCGCACATTTGATTGATTTTTTCTCGCCCGATGCCATGTTCCCCACTGATGCTGCCGCCAACTTCAACGCAGAGTTCGAGGATCTTCCCACCCAGCTCTTCCGCGCGGGCAAATTCACCGGGTTCGTTGGCATCGAAAAGGATTAACGGGTGCATGTTGCCATCTCCGGCATGAAAGACGTTGGCAACACGTAAATCATATTGCTGCGATAAACGGGCAATGCCTTCCAGTACGCCAGGCAGGGCGCGACGCGGGATGGTGCCATCCATGCAGTAGTAATCCGGGGAGATACGTCCTACCGCCGGGAACGCATTTTTGCGACCGGCCCAGAAACGTACGCGCTCTGCTTCGTCCTGTGCCAGACGGACGTCAGTCGCGCCCGCTTTCAACAAGATGTCGTTAACCCGCTCGCAGTCTTCCTGTACGTCAGACTCCACGCCGTCCAGCTCGCATAACAAAATTGCTTCGGCGTCGACGGGATAACCGGCATGAATAAAATCTTCCGCCGCGCGGATCGACAGGTTATCCATCATCTCCAGCCCGCCGGGGATAATGCCATTGGCGATGATGTCACCAACTGCAAGTCCGGATTTTTCTACCGAGTCAAAGCTGGCTAACAGAACCCGCGCCACGGGCGGCTTCGGCAGCAGTTTTACCGTCACTTCGGTGGTCACGCCGAGCATACCTTCCGATCCGGTGAACAGCGCCAGCAGGTCAAAACCAGGTGAATCCAGCGCGTCCGATCCCAGCGTCAGCGCCTCGCCGTCCAGCGTTTGCACTTCAATTTTCAGCAGGTTATGTACGGTCAGACCATATTTCAGGCAGTGGACGCCGCCGGCATTTTCTGCCACGTTGCCGCCAATGGAACAGGCGATTTGTGAGGAAGGGTCCGGTGCGTAGTAGAGATTATGCGGTGCAACGGCCTGGGAGATCGCCAGGTTACGCACGCCTGGCTGCACGCGCGCGCGGCGACCAACGGGGTTAATGTCGAGGATCTCTTTAAAGCGCGCCATCACCAACAACACACCTTTTTCCAGCGGCAGCGCGCCACCAGAAAGCCCGGTGCCTGCACCACGGGTCACCACCGGTACACGCAGGCGATGGCAGACAGCAAGAATCGCTGTCACCTGTTCCATTTGCTTAGGCAGAACAACCAGTAATGGACGCGTGCGATACGCGCTCAACCCGTCACACTCGTAAGGAATGATCTCCTCATCGGTATGCAGGATCTCAAGTCCAGGGACATGCTCACGCAGTGCCATCAGTACCGATGTGCGGTCGACATCGGGTAAAGCGCCATCAAGACGCTCTTCGTACAAGATGCTCATGAGTAGGCTTCGCTTTGTTGTGTTGTGTGGCAGCTGATTTTTGCGCGCTGCTTCTGTGAACAGTTATTAAGCGAGCTTTTCGTTTTCGTCTATCTCTTTAGCTACCGGTCAGACCATTTTTTTTCCAGCTCTGTGACCTTGCCTTGGTTAACTCAATGTTAAATTGATGTAACATAATCACTTACGTGATGTGCGTGTTTTGCGAGTTAAGAACAGAAAAATTGGTCCTACCTGTGCACGAGGTCCGGGAATGAAAGATGAACGTCGCCCTATTTGCGAAGTGGTTGCAGAGAGTATCGAACGGTTAATTATCGACGGCGTACTGAAGGTCGGTCAGCCACTTCCCTCGGAACGTCGACTGTGTGAAAAGCTCGGCTTCTCACGCTCCGCACTGCGTGAAGGGCTGACCGTGCTGCGCGGGCGCGGGATTATTGAGACGGCGCAGGGTCGCGATTCTCGTGTCGCACGGCTTAATCGGGTGCAGGACACCAGCCCGCTGATCCATCTGTTCAGTACGCAGCCGCGAACGCTGTACGATCTGCTCGACGTTCGCGCATTACTGGAGGGCGAATCGGCAAGGCTGGCGGCAACGCTGGGAACGCAGGCTGATTTTGTTGTGATAACCCGCTGTTATGAAAAAATGCTCGCCGCCAGTGAGAACAACAAAGAGATTTCGCTGATCGAACATGCGCAGTTGGATCACGCTTTCCATCTCGCCATTTGTCAGGCTTCTCACAATCAGGTGCTGGTGTTTACGCTGCAATCATTGACCGATCTGATGTTTAATTCAGTGTTTGCCAGCGTAAATAATCTCTACCATCGACCACAGCAAAAAAAGCAGATCGATCGCCAGCATGCGAGGATCTACAACGCGGTGTTGCAGCGGCTGCCGCACGTCGCCCAGCGCGCAGCACGCGATCATGTGCGGACCGTGAAAAAGAATCTCCACGATATCGAGCTGGAAGGCCACCATTTGATTCGCTCGGCGGTGCCGCTGGAGATGAACCTGAGTTAGCTGGTATTAAATCTGCTTTTCATACAATCGGTAACGCTTGTACGGCTCCGCCCCAATGCGTTCCAGCATGTTATTCATGCCTGTATTGGTTTCGAGGATCCATGACATCTCCAGCGCATCGATCTTCCGGCGGGCAAACGGATCGCGTAAGGCTTCAATCAATAACAGCGCAATCACCGGGCCGATGCGGCTGAACTGATACTCGTCGCGCACGCCCATCAGCGGTACTCGCGCAGTTCGCACACCGCTGACTTTCAAACGCCACAGCAATTTTGCCCAGCCGAAGGGAAAGAGCGATCCGTTCAGATCGGCAATCGCCTCGTTGATGTTCGGCAAGCCGACAATAAACGCGCAGGGTGCAGAATCAATCTCAGCGATATAGATCATATCGTCCGGCACCAGATATTTAAGTTGATCGCCCATGGTCGCGAATTCATGTTCGGTAAACGGCACAAATCCCCAGTTGTGCTGCCAGCCAGAGTTGAAAATCTCACGCAGGATCTGCATTTCTTCGGCAAACCGCTGACGATTGATGCAGCGAATGGTCACCTTTTTGCGCACCTGATCCATCAGTTTTTTTAGCGCCGGAGAGAAAGTGAGATCGGTTCGCTGCATCCACCACGCCAGTAAATCAATGCCTTTGTGATAACCCAGTTGTTCAATATGCGCGGCATACCACGGTTTGCCGTGTGGCATCATCGCACAGGGTGGTGTGTCAAAACCTTCAATCAGTAATCCGCTTTCCTGATTGATATTCAGGCTGAAAGGACCGCTGATCTTACTTGCACCTTGTGACTTCAACCACGCTTCCGCTGCGCCAAACAACGCGGCAAAAACCTGCGGATCATCAATGGCGTCAATCATGCCGAAATGACCGGTATCTTCACCGTAACGCTCACGGTGCAAGGTATCTATTTGCGCGGTAATACGCCCAACTATCTGCCCCGCTTTTTTTGCCACCCACGCCTGCCAGATGATATGGTCCGTCCCCGGATTTTTCGCAGACAAATGCTCGTTGCGTTCTATGAATAAAGGGGGTATCCAGTTTGGATCGTCGGGATAAAGTGATGACGGAAAAGCGATAAATGCCTTAAGGTCATTTTTATTAATTACTTTTTCAATTTTAATCATCAGCAGATCGCATTCCATATCTCTGTGGATAACAAATAATTAACGGTGAAAAACAGGTTGCAACAGCAACGAACGACACCTTAATAATCAACCCAATGAATACAAACAAAGAATAAATAGTATTTATTAATGATTATGATAAGGTTAGAGACTACACAGAAGCGCCTCAATGCCTTTTGTCGATTTAAGGCGACCGGACAAGGCTTCTTCTTAATATATTCATAAATTAAATATCATTCACAATAAAAACAAAAAACTTAAACTCATTATTTAAATCAATGTTCATTTTCACACCGATGAAAATACTATCTCATTTATCTTTTATGCCTATATAATCCACCGCATTATTGTCATTTTATTTTTGATATCCAATTTTTTCGTGGTGTATATGTCTAATAAAATCTTTACGCATTCCCTACCTATGCGCTATGCCGATTTTCCAACGCTGGTTGATGCTTTGGACTACGCCGCTCTGAGTAGCGCCGGAATGAATTTTTATGACAGACGTTGCCAACTTGAAGATCAACTGGAATATCAGACATTAAAAACGCGTGCCGAAGCTGGTGCGAAGCGGTTGTTATCGCTGAACCTGAAAAAAGGCGAACGCGTGGCGCTGATTGCCGAAACGAGTAGCGGGTTTGTAGAGGCTTTTTTTGCCTGTCAGTATGCTGGCTTAGTCGCCGTCCCGTTGGCGATTCCAATGGGCGTCGGTCAGCGGGATTCCTGGAGCGCCAAACTCCAGGGTTTACTGGCAAGTTGCCAGCCCGCAGCCATTATCACTGGTGATGAGTGGTTGCCACTGGTCAATGCCGCGACGCATAACAACCCCGAATTACATGTTTTAAGCCACGCCTGGTTTAAGGCATTACCGGAAGCCGATGTTGCGCTCCAGCGTCCAGTTCCGAACGATATCGCCTACCTCCAGTACACCTCCGGCAGCACCCGTTTTCCCCGTGGCGTCATTATCACCCATCGCGAAGTGATGGCTAATCTACGTGCTATAAGCCACGATGGCATTAAATTACGCCCTGGCGACCGCTGCGTCTCCTGGCTGCCTTTCTACCATGATATGGGACTGGTCGGCTTTCTCCTGACCCCCGTCGCCACGCAACTTTCAGTAGATTATTTGCGCACTCAGGATTTTGCCATGCGTCCTCTGCAATGGCTTAAATTGATCAGTAAAAATCGCGGCACCGTTTCCGTTGCGCCGCCGTTTGGCTATGAATTGTGCCAGCGCCGCGTGAATGAAAAAGATCTCGCTGAACTGGATCTTTCCTGCTGGCGCGTCGCTGGTATTGGTGCTGAGCCGATCTCCGCAGAACAACTCCATCAATTCGCTGAATGTTTCCGTCAGGTTAACTTTGACGATAAAACGTTCATGCCGTGCTACGGACTGGCAGAAAATGCGCTGGCTGTCAGCTTCTCTGATGAAGGCTCTGGGGTTGTGGTTAACGAAGTGGATCGCGACATCCTCGAATATCAGGGCAAAGCCGTCGCGCCGGGTGCTGAAACACGCGCCGTATCGACTTTCGTCAACTGCGGCAAAGCGTTGCCGGAACATGGCATTGAAATCCGCAATGAAGCAGGTATGCCGGTCGCGGAACGTGTGGTAGGCCATATTTGCATCTCCGGCCCCAGCCTGATGAGCGGTTACTTTGGCGACCAGGTTTCGCAAGACGAGATTGCCGCGACGGGCTGGTTAGACACCGGCGACCTCGGTTATCTGCTGGACGGTTATCTGTATGTCACCGGACGTATTAAAGATCTGATTATTATTCGTGGCCGTAATATCTGGCCGCAGGATATTGAATATATTGCGGAACAAGAACCGGAAATTCATTCTGGCGATGCGATTGCTTTTGTTACCGCCCAGGAAAAAATCATTTTGCAGATCCAGTGTCGGATCAGCGACGAAGAACGTCGCGGGCAGCTTATCCACGCGCTGGCAGCACGGATCCAAAGCGAATTTGGCGTAACAGCGGCTATCGATCTGTTGCCGCCCCACAGTATTCCCCGAACATCCTCCGGCAAGCCTGCCCGTGCGGAAGCGAAAAAACGTTATCAGAAGGCTTATGCTGCAAGCCTTCATGTGCAGGAATCCCTGGCATGAATCAAACTGTCGCGGTGACGGGCGCTACCGGGTTTATCGGTAAATATATTATCGATAACCTGCTCGCCCGCGGCTTTCACGTTCGCGCATTGACGCGTACTGCCCGCGCTCACGTCAATGATAATCTCACCTGGGTGCGCGGTTCGCTGGAAGATACTCATTCACTTAGCAAGCTGGTTGCCGGAGCCAGCGCAGTGGTCCATTGCGCCGGGCAAGTGCGCGGGCACAAAGAAGAGATTTTCACCCGCTGTAACGTTGACGGCAGCCTGCGCCTGATGCAAGCAGCAAAAGAGAGCTGCTTTTGCCAACGTTTTCTGTTTATCTCTTCGCTGGCGGCGCGCCATCCCGAGCTCTCCTGGTACGCAAATTCCAAACACATCGCCGAACAACGGCTGACTGCAATGGCTGACGAAATTACGCTGGGCGTTTTTCGCCCGACAGCCGTGTATGGTCCCGGCGATAAAGAGTTAAAACCGCTGTTTGACTGGATGCTGCGCGGCCTGCTGCCACGACTTGGTGCACCAGATACACAGCTCTCTTTCCTGCACGTCACCGATTTTGCGCAAGCAGTGGGTCAGTGGTTAAGCGCCGAAACTGTACAGACGCAAACCTATGAATTATGCGATGGCGTCGCTGGCGGCTATGACTGGCAACGCATACAGCAACTTGCCGCCAACGTCCGTTGCGGTTCCGTGCGAATGGTTGGTATTCCTCTGCCGGTACTCACCTGCCTTGCGGATATCAGTACCGCGTTGAGTCGCCTGGCAGGTAAAGAACCTATGCTGACCCGCTCGAAAATTCGTGAATTAACCCACGCCGACTGGTCGGCAAGTAATAACCGTATTTCTGAAGATATTAATTGGTTTCCCGGGATTAGCCTGGAACACGCATTACGCAACGGGCTATTTTGATTGTCTTGTTTAAAGGTGTGTTAACGTTTCTATGGTAAATCGTGAAATAGTAATGGATTACATCCTTTCCTGTTTACAGGATTTGGTCGAAAACGGTGTGGAAATTAAGCCCGACAGCGATCTCGTCAACGATCTTGGCCTGGAGTCGATCAAAGTGATGGATCTCTTAATGATGCTGGAAGACAGATTCGATATTTCCATTCCTATTAATATTCTGCTGGATGTCAAAACCCCTGCGCAATTAATGGAAACTCTACTTCCATGGCTGGAGAATAAATAATGGGGCTATACGATAAATATGCGCGCCTTGCTGGCGAGCGACTGCAATTTAGTGACAACGGGTTAACACCGTTTGGCACCTGTATTGATGAAGTGTATTCCGCCACCGAAGGCCGGATCGGCAATAAAAAAGTGATTCTGGCCGGGACCAATAATTATCTCGGTTTAACCTTTAATCATGATGCCATCAGCGAAGGTCAGGCCGCGTTAGCGGCCCAAGGTACCGGCACCACCGGTTCTCGTATGGCAAACGGCAGTTATGCGCCGCACCTGGCGTTAGAGAAAGAGATTGCCGAGTTTTTCAATCGCCCTACCGCTATCGTTTTTTCAACCGGTTATACCGCTAATTTAGGCGTCATCAGCGCACTTGCCGACCATAACGCCGTGGTGTTACTGGATGCCGACAGCCACGCCAGTATTTATGACGCCTGTTCTCTCGGTGGCGCGGAAATTATTCGTTTCCGCCATAACGATGCTAAAGATCTGGAACGGCGCATGGTTCGCCTCGGTGAACGGGCGAAAGAGGCGATTATCATCGTTGAGGGCATCTACAGCATGCTCGGTGACGTTGCGCCGCTGGCGGAAATTGTTGATATCAAACGTCGTCTCGGTGGTTATTTGATTGTCGATGAAGCGCATTCGTTTGGCGTGTTAGGCGCAACGGGGCGCGGACTGGCTGAAGCTGTCGGCGTTGAAGATGATGTGGATATTATCGTTGGTACTTTCAGTAAAAGTCTGGCCTCGATTGGCGGTTTTGCTGTCGGTTCGGAAGCGATGGAAGTGCTGCGCTACGGCAGCCGCCCGTATATTTTTACCGCCTCTCCTTCTCCGTCCTGCATTGCGACCGTGCGCTCATCGTTAAGAACCATTGCCACACAACCAGAGCTGCGGCAAAAGCTGATGGATAACGCCAACCATCTGTATGACGGTCTGCAAAAACTGGGTTATGAGTTAAGTTCACATATTAGCCCGGTAGTGCCAGTAATAATCGGTTCGAAAGAGGAAGGTTTACGCATCTGGCGCGAGCTTATCTCGCTGGGCGTGTATGTGAATCTTATCCTGCCGCCTGCCGCGCCTGCAGGCATCACGCTGCTGCGCTGTAGCGTAAATGCTGCCCACAGTCGTGAGCAAATCGATGCCATCATTCAGGCATTTGCTACTCTGAAGCAGTAATGTGAGCCCGCCGTGGTGTTTGCGCCACGGCGGGTTTAATGTTGTCTGTCATACCAATACACCAGGCTCAACGCCACCAACACAAACGCTACCGGTAAACCGAGCGCGGTAACAGGTGCGCTTAACGCAAATAGCAATCCCAAATTGACCATGATTTGATAGCTGATCCAGGTGAGTAAGCCAACGATGACGCCTACAGCGAGACGGCTACCCATCCCTGGCGAGCGCGGGGCGCTAAAGGTAAACGGCACAGCCAGCAAAATCATCGCCAGGGTCAGGATCGGTTGCCCCAGTTTTTCCCACAGTGCAAGGCGGTATTCGCTGCTGGGTTGCCCGGTTTCCTGCAAATAATGGATGTAATGATTAAGCTGACGGACAGAAAAAGTATTCCCCGGCATCGATAACTCATCAAGATCCATACTGGTGAAGGCCGATTGCCAGGCAAGATTATCTGATGTTTCCAGCGTTTCTTTACCGTTAAGCCATTTTTTATGATTCACACCATGCAGGATCCACGTTTTGTCGTCTTTAATGGTGGCACTGCGTGCATAAATGTAGGATTCGAGCGAAAGATCGTCACGATAATGAAAAATCTCCACGCCCACAGGCTGGCCCTGTTCATTCAGCGATTTCACCGTCACAAATTCATTGCCGCGCCTGGCCCACAGCATATTGCCGGTAATGTCATCGTCCTCCCCCAACGCGGTGGCGGTCGATTTGATTTGCAGCGCCTGTTGCTGCAATGGCGACGCCACCCACTCATCTATCGCGCCTAACGAAACAGTCCACAATATCCCGGCAACCAGCGCCACCAGTGCAATACGGAAGATAGAAAACCCCGTGCTGCGAATGGCGGTAAGCTCACTGTTTTTCGATAACTGCCCCAGGCCAACAATCCCTCCCAATAAGGCGATAAACGGCGAAAGTTCGACCAGTGTGCGCGGTAAGGTCATTAGCACCACCAGCACCGCCTGAGTCCAGCGATAACCGCCCGGGCTGACATCATCCAGTTCGTTAATCAGGTTGAAGGTGGTAAAAAGCGGCAGCAATAGCCCTGCGGCGGCGGCAAAACCGAGAAAGAGATGACGGATTAAATAGCGACTGAAAACATTCATCGGGAAAATTTCTGCAGCAAAGAGAAGTCGCGTGCGACCAGCATCAGCAGGCCCATTAGCATGAGTCCGGGCACTAACCACAAACCAGGAATGAGAGGAATCGCGCCGTTAGCCACCAGCGTACGGCAGACGTCGCCGCCATAAAAAATGGCAATAAACAGCAACGTCAGTGGCAATAACGTTGAAAATCGCCCTTGCCGCGGTTTTACCCGACTTAATGAAATGGCCAGCAGCGCCATCAACAATGCGGTCAGGCCACGGCTTTGTCGCCATTGCAGTTCGGCATGATCGGCAGGAAAGGCGGAGCGCGCCAGCTCCGTGACCGATTTTGCTTTGCGTTTGACGTTAGGGCTTTGATCCAGCGGATTCAGATGTAATTGCAGATTACGGTAGATCTGTTCGTTGTCGTCACGCCCCTGATGATCGAGAAGATAGGCAGTGCCGTTGTGCAACATAACGGTCGGTTTCTCGGGTGATGGGTCAACCACATCAACCGAACGGGCGCGGAAAATGCGGGTTCGATTGGCAGTAGAAGTATAAATCAGCGCGTCAGTCAGGCGATTATTATCCTGATCAACCGTCTGCGAAAGGATCATTCGTCCGTTATCGTTAGTGTTAAATTTCTTTGCCCGCAACTGGCGAACATCCAGCTCCGACTGCGACTGCTGCTCCAGTTGATAAATCTGCGTATAAGCCCACGGACGACCATACATCGACAGAAGGGTGACAAAAATACTTAGCGGTATCGCCAGATAAAGAACGGCTTTGTACAAGCGTCCCGGACTGCCCCCCGCCGCAGAGATAGCGGTAATTTCCGAGTCGGTATACATCTGCCCTAGCGTCACGCCAACTGACACATACAGACCAACAGGTAACAACATCTCCAGTGCAATCAGCACTTTGTAGAAAACGATATCCAGCACAACATCAAGAGCTAATGTCCCATTTGCCGCTTCGGTCAGATAACGCTGTGCGGAGTAGCTGGCGAAAATAAAGATCAGAAAACCGACGATAATCAGCACCAGACGGCGCGTACCACGCATGATGTAGTGTTCAACCAGCTTCATCTCACTAACGCCCTCAATCCTTTGAATTTTTTATTCATTGATCAGTTTCTGCGCCAGCGCAATGACATGATCTACCTCTTCCGGCGTCAGGCTGCCGTCCTTTGCCCACTGAATTTGCCCGGCTTTATTCAGCACCAGAATGGTTGAACTCTGCTCCGGCAAGCGCCAGGCAACGCGTCCCTGTCCATTGCCGTCAATAATGAATTGCGCCCACGGATAGCGGCGTTTATTTTTTTCGATTTTGCCAACAACAAAATAGCCAGTACCAAAGATGGCATCATCGGTGTTCACAATGGTGGTGGGCTGAAAACGATCCTGCGGAAAGTTTGCCGCTTCAACCGCTTTAATTAACAGTGAGTTCTTTTTCTTCGCCGACTTACGCCCGGCGATATACTGAATAATGCGGACTTTTCCTGCTAATTGTGTGCTGTTCCACTTTTGGTAGTGAATTTCGTCGTCGCTATTCAGAAGCAGCTCGCCGCCTTCCTGGATATAAACAGGGGTAACCGTTTTGCCAGTGACGAAATTGTGTGCCTGCACACCCGGGGCTAAGAGCATGATAATCAACGCAATAATCAAACGAGATGACATCATTGCTCCGGCTATAGCGGAAAACGCGAAATCAGCAGCTCTAAGCGCTGACGAATATCGCTATCCAGCGCCAACGGTGCATCATACGACTGGCGGTTTTCCATATCATCCGCCACCATGTCGTCGTGTTTATCTCCCATCAGGCCATTAATGGCGGCGAGGAAACGGGAAATCTGTAACGCCTCTTTATTTTCAGGATCAAGCGATCTTAAGGTGTCGTAATAAGAAACCTGTTGGCTGATGATTTTTCGCACATCATGAAATTCCCTGCCGGTTAGTCGCGGTTTGGCAATAATCTCTTTCAGGGTATGCATTTGCTTTTGCCGATAGGCAATAAAACTGCTTACGCTTTCTAACTGGCTATGGCGTAATGAATAGTTCACCAACGACCAGACCGGAGAGCTTAAATAAATCCGTAACAGGTTGCCGTAATACGACACAATATTTTTCTTACCGTTACGAAAGCCGTCCTGAAAACGCCCCAGAAAAACGGTCGTTTTGCCGAATAAAAATCCGGCCTGATGCTTCTTTAAATACAGCCGTTGCGCAAAACGCAGGTGCTTGTAGCGCGCTCGCATGTATTTAAATTGTTTGCGCTCATCAGCAGTCAGCTCATCGCCTTTGGCTTGTTTGCGAACTAAACGCAGTAACTCCTGACGATTAACGCCATTGAGCCAGAATTGCAGGCATAACGCGTAATTATCATGAATGATTTCGGTGGTACAACTTAGTGCAATAGTCGGCGGCAAACTAACCTGTGCATCAACGACATCATCTTCTTCAATCGCAACAAATAGACGCTCGCTCGCCTCAAGCGGGAAATATTTTCTCATCATCAGGATTTCTCTCCGGCTGCGTTATAAAGCAAGGAATGGCGCTGAAAAAATGCCTTTAAGGTTGGAATTAACGAGAGCGCCACGTCCAGACATTGCCCACCGAAGTAAGCAAACGCTGCTCCCAGCACACCAAACAGATGACAGAACATGAACAGCAATACGATGTAGCCGATTGAGGCGATGGTTTGCGCCACGAGAAAAGCGCGCTGTTTTCCCGCCATCAATAGCAATGACTCCTGAGGGAAGCCCAGCATCGAAATCACAATTGCGCCCAGCATCACCTGAATCAGGTCATACGCTTCGAGATACTTAACGCCAAACACCAGCGAAATGAGCGGCTTGCCGACGATCAACACCGCGAGCGCCACCAGAATACCGATTCCGCCCGCCAGTAAACCGGACTTCACACCTAACAACCACGGTCTGGTGGTGCGCGGATCTAAACGCATCACCTCTGGGTAAAAACTTTTACCCAGCAAACCCGCTGGCGTTCCGGCGGCGTCGAAGAATGTCATGGCGATTTTAAATAACCCGGCGGCAGCGGGTCCTAACACGATCCCCACCAGCACTGTGCTGCACGAGTTACGCGCCGACCAGATGGAGTGGGCAATGTTGGTTGACCAGACAAAACTCCACGCGCCTTTGATGTGTCGGGCAGACTCAAACAGATTCAATTTGAAGGCATTATGGATATTTCTGCGGCGTAATTCGCGCGCTGCAAACCACCAGTACATGGTGCCGCCAACCAGATTCGACACGTACCAGGCAATAACAAAACCCGCAAAACCAAAGTCAAAATACCAGGCTACGACGCTCCCCGCTGCGCGCAGAAAAGGTTTCGTCGCCTGCTGTACAGCAATTAAATCGAAGCGATCTACCGCACGCAGAATGCCGGTCGGCGTGGAGGAAGCCATTGAAGGAATGAGCGTGCAATACAGCGCCGCCAGCCAAAAGCTTTGGTCATCCAGACCTAATGAATGGGAAAGGAATGGCAGTAAGGCAATGCCGCCGACAATCGCCACCGCGCCGCTGACGATATCCAGCGAGAAGGAAAATGAGACGACATTGCGAAATTGCTGCGGATTATTGTTGGTCAAGGCTGGCGTTCCGTACTGAACCACCAGCTGCCATGTCTGAAACTTAATAAAATCGCTGATCGACTTGGCGTACGATTGCACAATCACCAGTACGCCAAACATGGCGGGCGTCATCCCTTTACCGGCACACGAGAGCGCCAACAGCCCCAGCAAGGCGCTCACGACATTACTGGAGCCTAACCAGGCGCTATTGCGAATAATGGTGCGAAACGCGCCATCTGCAAACCAATGTTTGATGTTAAAACCCGCCAATTCAGCCTGACCTTATCGTTGATAGTAAAAAGTATCCCGCCAGCCTTAAGTTAAACTTCGGCGGTCAGAAACGATGGCAACCAGAGAAACCGCCTTCTGTGCCTGTTCCAGCACTTCGCTGTAGGGCGCTCTGGAATCAATCTCAAGAATTTTTGTGCCGTTATAGCCAATCGTCGACATGACGCCGATTTTGTCCTGCAGCTCGGCATAGTCATGGTCAGGCTTGCGGGAGATGGCAGTCTCAATATCAATGCCCAGGCGAATAATTAATTCCGGGCGATATTGCGCCATTTGTTGGTATAAACGCCGTTCGCGCTGCGCCAGAAACATGCTGATTTTCCCGGTCGCACGTTCGACGCCAATCCCCGGTCCGTCATAATAAAAGCCCGAAATTTCAGCCTGCGGGAAGCGATCGCTGACCACCAGAACGCCACTTTGCGCCAGTCGCTGAACCTTGCGCAGATTCGCCATTCTTCGCAGCGAGAAGCAGTACATAATCACCGCCGCCCATAGCGCCGGAGATTTGGTTTTCATGCTTTGGGTTTTCGAGGATTTGGCCGCCAGTCGCCGTTCCAGCCAGACGCCAACCAACGGCAATCGTTTGATTTTGTCGCCGTCTTCGCCGGAGAGCAGCCCCAAATAGCGGCGCTCGGTTTGCCAGTGTTGTTGCAGCGATTTCACCAGGTCGGTGGTCAGCGTGGATTTACCGGTGCCATCACACCCGACCACCGCAATCAGCCCCGGAATGTAGTTGGGCTGCGGTGCGGTTGTACTATTAACAGTTTGTGTTTGTAGTGCATCCATTCGTTAAATCATCCCCTATCCATTTTGGTGATCAGGAAAGCGCGGCGTGAATTGCGCGTAGTGACGCTTGCATAATTTCATCGGCTGGTTGCCGACCATCCAGTTCAAGGATCTTTGCGCCATTGAATGTCAGTTGCGGCGTAACGGCGATTTTTTCCTGTAACGCTGCCAGTTGGTGGTCAGGTTTACGCGCAAACGCGGTTTGTTCATCAATGCCAAGACGAATCAACAATACGGGCAAATAAGACGCCATCCATTGGTACAGCTTCAGCTCGCGCTGCCTTAACATTTTTATCCAACCGTTACCGCCCGTGGTTTTTGCCAATTGCGGGCCATCAAAGCGAAACCCCGGCACTTCAACCTGCGGGTAGCGGTCGGTGATGAGCAGAAAGCCTTGCTGGCTTTTACACAACATTTTGCGAAACTTGTACGCCCGCCAGCAGGAAAGCAGATAGATAACCAGCGCAGTAATATTGCCAGGCGGTGTTGAGGGCTTTTCGTGCACATGTGCCGCTTTACTTCGCAGATAACGCCCAAAAGGTGCGCCAATAACAGGGAGCTGTGAAATCCATTCGCCAATTCGCCCGGACGATTGCCCGAGATAAATGCGTTCTGTTGGCATTCTTGCTGCCAGTTCATTTACCAGGCTTGCCGTGAGGGTCGATTTACCTGAACCATCACATCCTACAATGGCAATAACACGCACTGGCGTGGAATTAATTATTGACATATTACGTTGATTCACGAAAAACCCGGCAGTAAATAATGTATTGAATATTACGTGGTCCGTGCTCAGAATATCCGTTCAACCTTATTGTGACAATGGTTAATTGTGACATTGACCTGAATTACGCTTTCATAAAAACATATTAACCAAATAAATATTTTGGATGGATATTTAAATTTAAGGATATATTCATGCAGTCAATAACACCTCCATTAATTGCCGTTATTGGTAGCGATGGTTCAGGCAAGTCAACGGTGTGTGAACATCTCATTACCGTTGTCGAAAAATATGGTGCTGCCGAAAGAGTTCATTTAGGAAAACAGGCCGGAAATGTCGGTCGTGCAGTGACAAAATTACCGTTGATGGGAAAATCCTTACATAAAACAATTGAACGAAATCAGGTGAAAACAGCAAAAAAATTGCCAGGACCAGTTCCGGCGCTGGTAATTACAGCGTTTGTCGCCCGTCGCTTACTGCGCTTTCGTCATATGCTTGCCTGTCGTCGTCGCGGGTTAATTGTTCTAACCGACCGTTATCCTCAGGACCAAATTCCTGGCGCTTACGATGGTACGGTGTTCCCACCTAACGTTGAAGGTGGTCGTTTTGTCTCATGGCTGGCAAGCCAGGAACGTAAAGCGTTTCACTGGATGGCGAGCCATAAGCCTGATCTGGTCATCAAACTCAATGTTGACCTTGAAGTTGCCTGTGCACGTAAACCCGACCATAAACGGGAATCGCTGGCGAGGAAGATTGCCATAACGCCACAGTTAACCTTTGGTGGTGCACAACTGGTTGATATCGATGCCAATCGGCCACTGGAACAGGTGTTGGTTGATGCAGAAAAAGCGATTACGGATTTTATGACCGCGCGTGGTTATCACTAGTCAAAAATGGAAATGCCCGATCGCCAGGACCGGGCATTTTCAGGAAGGTTAAATCAACTGCAATGCTATCCAGTACAGCCCACCAGAAAGAAAAATTGCCGCCGGTAAAGTAAACACCCACGCCATCAGGATGCTGGTTACCGTTTTACGCTGTAACCCACCGCCGTCCACCACCATCGTCCCTGCTACCGCAGACGAGAGGACGTGTGTTGTGGAGACAGGCATCCCAATATAACTGGCAAGGCCGATAGACACTGCCGCCGTCATTTGTGCCGCCATGCCTTGCGCATACGTCATGCCGCGCTTACCAATCTTCTCACCGATGGTCATCGCTACACGACGCCAGCCAATCATGGTGCCAATGCCGAGCGCCAGTGCTACCGCCATGATGATCCACACCGGAGCGTACTCAATGGTGCTTAACATATCGCTGCGCAGTTTTTTCAGCAGGTTCTGGTCTTCTTTACTGACGCCTGGCAGTTTCGCCAGCTTCGCGGAGGTATCAGAGATGCACAGCATAATGCGGCGCAGCTGGCTGCGCTGACTCACGCTTAACGGCTCGTAACTTTCCATATTGCCTGGCAGCATCGTTTTAACGCGCGCAATCGCATCAAAGGTATTTGCCGGATGACAGTGAAACTCTGTTACTTGCGTGCCATCAGTCGATGCTGCAGGCAATGGAGGTTCCATCGCAATCAACTTCTGCGGCAGTTCAGGATGCTGTTGCAGGTAGTGTTCGAAGTTGGTAACGGCATCGCGGGTACGGGTAATTTCATAGCCGGACGCATTCATATTGACGACGAAGCCAGCAGGGGCAATCCCCACCAGTACCAGCATTACCAGGCCGATCCCTTTCTGCCCGTCGTTCGCGCCGTGCGAAAACGCCACGCCCGCAGCGGAAACAATCAGCGCAATACGCGTCCAGAATGGCGGTTTACGTTTGCCTTTTTTCTTTTTGCGATCTTCCGGAATGCGGTGAATACGGTCACGCTTTTTCGTCCCGCTCCAGAAACGGCGCAGCAGGAAAATCAGACCACCCGCAATGACCAGGCCGACGATAGGGGAAACAATCAGCGAGGAGAAAATTTTGGTCACTTCACGCAGGTTTAACGCATCCATCACCGATGAGCCGGTTAACAGCGCGTTGGTTAAACCGATGCCGATAATCGCGCCAATCAAGGTGTGCGAACTGGAGGCCGGTAAACCGAAGAACCACGTCCCCAGGTTCCATATAATCGCCGCCAGCAGCATGGAAAAGACCATCGCCAGACCGTGGGTTGACCCCATATTCAGCAACAAATCGGTTGGTAACATATGGACAATGGCATAGGCAACGCTAAGTCCGCCCAATAACACGCCAAAAAAGTTAAAAAATGCCGCCATCACCACAGCAAGTTGTGGTTGCATGGCACGAGTATAAATAACGGTTGCCACCGCATTCGCCGTGTCATGAAAACCATTGATTGCTTCGTAGAACAACACAAATGCCAGAGCAAGCAATAACAAAAGCCCTGTGTATATATCAAGGCCAACAAATAAATTTAGCATATATTAGATTACGCCATTTTGAATTTACGAACGGACGCATTATCAGTGACTTTAACGGCATGGGCAAAGTGAAATATCATTTTTTAACGATAAAAAGAGTGTTATTTCTTGTGTATCAGACAATAAGCATTCATTCAAAACCTTTAGAAATAATCAAAACACAGGTATTCCACTGGTTAATATATTCACATATGAAATGAATAAATATTGGAATATATAAATATTGAATATTTTGATTAATCCCCGTACTGATTATTCTTCATAATCAGTACGGGGTTGCTACAACATGTATTACTTTTTCACCACAATTAACGGTTCAATATCACTCTCTTTTTTGATGACCAGTGATTCATCACCGCGCAAACACGTCCCACCGTAGTTGCCGCCAACGGTGAAGGTACATACCTGAATGTATTTACCGTCCACTTTCGGCAAACACCACAGTTGCTGATAGATGTTTTTCTGCTCGGCAAATTTACCGCTGGTTTTGTCCAGCACCTCTTCATGATGGCTGACGAGGTCGATATTGCTGCCACAGCGACCGGCGATCGGTTTCACTGCGTAACCTGTTTTCACCAGTTCATCATTAACAGTGAAATCGGTATCCAGCAGGTAACGATGGTGCGGGAACAGCGACCAGAGGATCGGCAGAATCGCTTTGTTGCCGGGGATCACCGTCCACAGCGGCTCAAAGACCAGCACTTCCGGGCGCAGCAATACGTCGATAAGACGCACTTCGTTTTGCGGATGACCGGTACGGATTGGCACCGCAGCAAACTCACGGTCGCTAACTTCACGAATCTGATCAAACGCGGTTTCCCACGCCCAGGTTTTCCACACGCAGTTAACCAGCCGTCCTTCCCCATCAATCAGTTGCCCGGCAGCATCCCAGCCCAGTTCATCCAGCCCGCGCAAGATACGCGTTTCAAAGCCCGCCTGGTGCAGCGCCTGCTCCATAAACTGCGCGTGATAGTTTTCCTCGATATCTTTGTCCTGCATGATATGGACAAACGGACGTGCACGACTGTGTTTCCAGGCACCAGCCAGTTCGTTAATCAGCCCTTCCGCCGGATTGAAGCCGTTGCCTTTATAGCCCTGCTCCGCCCAACGTTCGAGGATCAAGCCCGCTTCGGTATGACATGAGGCAGAGTCGGCGTTGTACTCGTAAACCTTCAGACCACGCTCATCCATGCAGAAATCCATACGACCGGTGATCATATGGTGACGGCGACGCTGCCAGGAGAGACGCAAACGTGGCCAGAGGATTTTCGGGATGTCGAACAGCGCCAGCAGGTTGTCATCTTTCAGCACCTTGTCGGTTGCGTGAAGATACATCAGGTGCAGCTCGTTGGTGGCTTTAATCAGCTCCTGCTCTGCGCTCTCGGTAATGGTGTAGTAATGATACGGATCCTGATTGATCACCTGACCGTTGGCCTGCACATAGGCGTTTTGTAGCGGATCTTTTTCATCCAGCCATTTACCGTCAAACTGGCCTTTGTTTTCCAGGCGCGCTCCGCTGATTTTCAGCAGCTCGCCTGCAATTTCCGGCTGCGGTAAGCTGTATTCGGTATCTTCCGTCTGGATCATCCAGCCCAGAATGGTGGTGTCATCAAACGTGTCTTTAAGGGTATAGCAGCCGTTTTCGACCACCATCTCCAGCTCGCGAGTCCACTGTTGCCCTTGCGGCAACGGGGAATGAATCACGTTCTGTTCCGCAATACGGACTTTGTTGCCATGCAATTGGGTAATGATGGCGACATGGCCAGTGTCTTTAAATTCACCGCCTTTATCCCAGATAAGAAGCGCACCCGCGACCGGCGCACGCGGCGAGCCGTTAGGAAATGCCTGCAATGGCAGGATGTTGTCATTAACCACTTCTCGCAGGAAGCGCAGCGAGAAAATCTCCCACGCCATACCCACGTCAGTAAAGACCACACCGTAATTCAGAAAGAGAAAACGGCGAGCAAATTCAACGCATTGCCACTTGTGGCCCATATATTCGTCGTCGATATAGCTACGGAATACGGCGTCATCTTCGTATTCCTGCGGATCGAGAGAACTGTAATCTGAAGAGTAGATTGCTACCCCACCTGGGGCGTAGCCCAATAATGTCCCGAACGGGGCATCCTGGCTGGTCGTTCCTTTGCTCATCACTTTACCTTTAACAATACAACCTAAGCAGTTGGCGTAATTGTTGTGCTCTGATTACCTGCTCAGCGACATTAACCGGACAGAGGTCAGACTAATCATACACCTCATCGCAGCGGCTGGCGCAAAGGGTTAAAAAATTCACATTCTGTACAGCAAGTGACCTGCTACACTGCTTCAACACTACCACTCAGAAGGCAACTCACTATGACAGACAATACTTATCAGCCCGCGAAAGTCTGGACGTGGGATAAATCCGCTGGCGGCGCGTTCGCCAATATCAATCGCCCGGTTTCTGGTCCGACGCATGAAAAAACGCTGCCCGTTGGCAAACACCCATTGCAACTTTATTCGCTGGGAACGCCGAACGGTCAGAAAGTAACGATTATGCTTGAGGAGCTGCTGGCGCTGGGCGTTACTGGTGCAGAGTACGACGCCTGGCTGATTCGTATTGGCGATGGCGATCAATTCTCCAGCGGCTTTGTCGAAGTGAACCCAAACTCGAAGATCCCGGCGCTGCGCGATCATACGCATAATCCGCCGATCCGCGTGTTTGAATCTGGTTCGATCCTGCTTTATCTGGCGGAGAAATTTGGCTACTTCCTGCCGCAGGATTTGGCAAAGCGTACTGAAACGATGAACTGGCTGTTCTGGTTACAGGGCGCGGCACCGTTCCTCGGCGGTGGTTTTGGTCACTTTTACCATTACGCGCCGGTGAAAATTGAATACGCCATCAACCGCTTTACCATGGAAGCCAAACGTCTGCTCGACGTGCTGGATAAGCAACTGGCGCAGCATAAGTTTATTGCGGGCGATGAGTACACCATTGCGGATATGGCGATTTGGCCGTGGTTTGGCAATGTGGTGTTAGGCGGCGTGTATGATGCCGCAGAGTTTCTTGATGCGGGCAGTTATAAGCATGTACAACGCTGGGCGAAAGAAGTAGGCGAACGTCCGGCGGTGAAACGTGGGCGTATTGTTAACCGCACCAACGGACCGCTGAATGAGCAGTTGCATGAGCGCCATGACGCCAGTGATTTCGAGACGAATACGGAAGATAAGCGTCAGGGGTAAGGGTTGGTGTTCGTCGCAGCAAGCCATCCAGGCCGGATAAGGCGTTCACGCCGCATCCGGCAATCGTGCACAATGCCTGATGCGACGCTGCCGCGTCTTATCAGGCCTTGTATTATCCCTCCAGTGCAGAGAAAATCGGCCAGTTT
>ERZ1034962.48-NODE-48-length-65507-cov-28.345306_pt1 | contig 65507 bp, 107 predicted proteins | sample MGYA00520696_ERZ1034962 | MGnify/ENA primary metagenome ERZ1034962 (study PRJEB33766, sample SAMN09781770) | gut metagenome | biome: gut microbiome | host: Homo sapiens | place: Madagascar | study: EMG produced TPA metagenomics assembly of the PRJNA485056 data set...
ATATTATACTATGCTGATTTATTATCATTAAAAGATATATCTATACCTGTAACTGATAATTGTAAATGGTATTTTATACATAATCATCCTATAAATAGTGCATATATAGTAAATCTATCTCCTATATACGATTCGAATAATAAATACTTTCTACAAGCTATAGAAGACTATTATAGACTTAAAGATAAGTTCTTAGAAGAAGGAGTTAATGATATAGTAGGACATATATGTAACTTAGATGTAATGGGATGTATAAATGCAGAACAAATGCTTAAATGCATACATCAGTATAGTTCTAGAAGAGAAAGAGCCTAGTGCTTTAGTGCTTATTATAACTGGAAAAATAACCAAACTTACACTCATAAAACAATCAATGATAATGGAGACATAGTAGAAGAAAAGTGTTCAAAATACGTTGCACACTATGAAAGAAGTATTGAAAGACACAAGGTTTATTAAAGCTTTAAATTGGCTTAAAAAAGAACAAAAGTATAGATTAAATAACGGATATTATTCTAAAGAAGATGGGAAAGATTAATAAATACGCAAATATATATAATAAAGACGGCAATATAATTCGTAAGTTGAATAACGAAGGTATGTTAGAGGATTACACAATGGAAGAGTTAGAAAAACTCGTAGATGAACTTGGTAATGATAAAGATGAAAACAATAACATACGTGATAAAATTGCATTTAATAATGCATCAAAAATGTTATTTCAATATTATCAGAAATATGGAAATCCGCATGAAAAGGAATTAATAGAAACTCTGAAAAAATCTCGTCCTATAGAAGAACAGAAGAAACAAGCATTAAAAACTGTAATGGATGAATATGTCGATTATGAAGAAGTTAAATAATGATTGTAGTACATGTTTATATAATTTAGGGCACGATTGTATAAAATGTATGTGGAAGTTAAAATTTCCATGTAATAGATACGAAAATAAATATGAAAAAACAAAACACACGAGTATACTCATATGATTGTAGTGTATATCCTACTAAATTAGATATAATGTTTGATATAAATTCTATTGATTATATGAATGATAACTATGCGTGGACAAATGATCCAGAATGCAAATTTATATCAGACGATGATGATCAATACGGATTTACATATGATCTTTTATACAATAAGAAAACAAACTATAAGACAATACTTGTTGTATTTGATGGTATACCATCACCACCACAAATGGCACATGAAGCATTCCATGTTATGAACGGCATATTTAAAAGTGTAGATTTAGAGTTTAATTATAGTAAAACCACAGGTAATGAACATTTAGCTTATATAATAGAATGGGCTGTAAAATGCATGTGTGATGCTATAGAAAAAGAAAAGAAATATAGAAAAAAGAAATAATATGAAAATAATCGATCAATCATACGAAATTTGTAAAACACGTGGTTATACATTACAAGACGTCTATAAAGATATAGAATGGGCAGCTAGAGTATCATATAAATCTGAAGATAAAATAACAGAAGATAGTGCGGAAAAGATGGTACAACGTCTTATAAGTATGAAACATTATAGTCCATTGGAATTCGGTACAATATATCTTAAGTTAGATAGAGAAAACAACTTCGATATACTTGATAAATATGATTATAATAAATTCAGCGCTGTTACGATCACAAAAGATTCTACAAGATATATAACAACAAATTATAGAGTTATTATAGAAAATCATTGGGAAGACGATTTACAATATATGTGTGCTCCTACTAAATATCATCAAAAACGTACTACAGTAAAATTTATAACAAATAGAGCTGTTACACATGAATTGGTACGTCATAGATTAATGTCGTTTATGCAGGAATCTCAACGTTATGTAGCATATGATAAAGATAAATTTGGAAGTGAAATAACCTTTATTAAACAAGCATGGGAACAATCTGAAGATGAAAAGACACTAATAGAACATACACTATCTCAAATAGAAGATACATACATGAAACTTAGAAAATTAGGTCTTAAACCACAACAGGCTCGTACAATACTCCCAAATGCAACTAAAACAGAATTATATATGTGCGGATTTAATAAAGATTGGGAACACTTCTTTGACTTAAGAGATAAAACACATGTAGACCCACAGATGTATAATTTGGCACATCCATTACATGAAGAATTTAATAAAATAAAACATGAAAAAATATCTGAGTAAAAAAGAGAGACAGAGAATGGTTGATCTCATAGATGACCTTAAAAGTCGAGGAGAAGATAGTATAGCAAGTATAGTACAATTAGCTATAACTATGAGTGATAAAGGAGAATATGATAAATTTCAAGAAGTATTTAGTAACGAATAATAAGATCCGGGTTAGCTTAGCTAGCTCGGATTTTTTATTTTTTTTTATTATATAAATGTAAAAACGGGAAATAGTCACTATAGCATTCCCCCACCCTTAGCGGAATGGAAACTACCCCCAGGGGGTGTTTGAGGATGTGAAATAAATCTCACAGTCAAACTGTAATATAAATACTGACATAAATAATACTCTTTCACGCTGTCTTATGGCTTACATTATTGCTATGTCGTTGTGCTGTCGTGCTTCGCACGCCATCACACCGGCTGTTGCTCATCTAATCATTCCAGTGTATTTTGTGGATATGTGATATGTAATGTTGTAAAAACACTAAGATATATTGTATACTTCAATGCACTTGCTCATTTAATCGTCCCTGATGTAACATCTCATATAAATCGCAATATTGCACATAACCCTAAAACCAAACCAATATGCTCACATTGAAACAATTCCTTGCGTACTGTCAGCGCAACGACATTAAGACTGTAAGATATCAGCAAGTTTATAACTATATAATAGACAATTATGACATACACATAAGCTTGCTGACTACAGTAAAACGTGACGACCAGGTTAGATTTGAAAACTGGTCTGACTACATGGAAGTAAACGAAAGCCCTGAAGACTTCTATCGTTGGTACAACAACAATCTCGATCCTAACTTCCTCGAGAATGCTGTACGCAACTACATGCGCAGCAAATGTCCACGTCGTGCCTTCTTCAACGATGACTTCCTTCCCTTCTAAGCGTTTGCCCCTTTCAGGGGCATTCGCTTTTTGCTTGACACATTAAACCTCAAATATATGAACAAATTATTCCTCATTGTAGTTGCTTGCATCACATTCTCATGCACATCTACTCACGTTGAATCAACACGTTACACCAAGTTGTTGGAACGAGCAGATAGCTTGTCCAGAGTAATCATAGACAACAATAACTTGCTCGATGTAGATGGTTCTGACGAAATGTCAGAACTGTTAGACATTCGCTGTCAAATAGACAGCATACGATAGGCTTTGGGCTCATTCGAGCCCTTTGCTTATTTAATCTTTCCAGCATAAACATCTTATATTACTCGCAATAATAACTTAAAATACACGCATATGAAAACAAAGGACATTTGGAGAGTAGGTATTCAGGACAAGAAGAATTGGACAAAGTGGTATTGGTCACCAGAGTACGATTCATTCGAGCTTGCATTAGGAATAATTCAACCATGGTTGGCTGAGCATCCTGGTTTCGCAATCAAGTTTGTCAAGCAAACCAAGTTTCTCCCTGAGTAACGCACTGGGGCTTCGGCCCCTTTGCTTGCTCTTTGCTCATCTCCCTTTGGAAGGATGTGCCATACAAGGACATTTGTTAGCAGATGTCATGTTAGTATGTATAATTAGCTCATTTAGTCGTTCCGGACTATGAACATCTTGTAGAAATCGCAATAAAATATGGAGCAATAGCACATATTGATTTGTGGGATAATTTATATTATCTCTTGCAAACTAATTGCCCTTGTAAGAAGGAGGGAAATCATAGATCCGCATCTGTGGTGAATTCATGTTCTGCGGTTTAAACTTACTGCATAAAAGGAAAACATGGATTAGCCGGTAATTCCTTTACGGCATTGAGACTATTGGTAAGTTGAATGCGGATTGTAGCTTGTAGGCAATACAACCTATTTGCGTCCGGACTACAAGTCGAGCGAGAGTATCCCAGGGTGCTCTTGTTCTTTTTATTGAAACCAACCAAAGCATCATATACCGACGTTTTCTTAGGATTTAGAATTCCATTATTCCTTGAAAAACACACGTTTGTAAACAGAGTAAGGATGTAGTGATACATCTTTACTCATTTAGTCTTTCCAAACTTTGAACGTCTTGTAGGAGTCGCAATGAAAGAAGAAAATAATGTGTAATGAGTGTGATGTATCTCACTCACCCTCATTTCATTGCTGACAGCAAGGAACAGACTTACGATGGCTATTAATATATAGCCCAATGTTTGATTATTCACTAAATCAATACATATATGAACAAAATGGACGGAAGCGAGCTCTCTGTATACAAGACTCTCGCAATTCAGGTAGGTCAATCAAAGACCGAAGGTATCAACGGCAAAAAGTCAAAGTACGCTGTCTTCTTCGTAAAGAACAAGAAATCACGTAACTGCAAGGTGCGCCGCCTTACCTTCTTCGAGGAAGATGAGCCTAATCTCATCGAAGGCTTGCTGCAGTACAAGGCAAGCGAGAACAAGAACGCCGAAGGACGTTACGACATCGATCTCAAGAGCCTCAAGGGTTCTGACGATCCAGATCTCATGGAAGGTCTATGGGAGTTTCCAGGTATGCAGGTACAGCAGTACAAGCTTCGCAAGGGCATGTGCTACATGAACAATGCAGACGGAAAACGCGTACAGACCAAGGGTGGAGAGCCAGTCATTGCTGATACAATCAACGTACTCGTACAGATTGATTATATCATCCAAGACGGCGACAAGCTAAAGACGGTCTACTTCGACGGTTTCGACCCAGACACACAAGGTCAGCGAATGGAGAGCAGATTCTTCAAGGAACCAGTTACCACAACACAGGTAACCGCAAATCCTGTTGATGACGAACCTGCATCAGCCGCAGACCCAACATCTGACGAACAACCATTCTAAAGCAAAAGAGCCTAAATGCCTACGCGGCATGCGGGCTCCTTTGTTTACGGAAGGTTCATAGAACGTACAACAATTAGCAAAATAATCAAATAACGTCACCTTCGCAGATGGCACACCATTCGGCATGAAGGTTACTGACAATTGCCCGATGCTCAGAAAAGCACCCAAATAAGTGTTTAAACTGTTTGTTTTCTTAAGGCATTCTTCGTGAAGGAGTTCTTCGGTTATTCTTTAACACAAAAGAAAATGGAAGTAACTCTGACTGACTATTAAAAACACAAACATATGTTACAGTTTATCAAAAACTTAACCCTAGGAGCAGCAGCAGGATTTATTGTAGCAGCCCCTCTTGCTTTTGTGATATTGAGTCTATGTACAGACTCTATTGCAGAAGTAAACATGATGTTAACCATATCAGCTATTATTCTTGTATTGATCGTAATGCTTGCATTGATCAATCACAAAAAGAAAGATGGCGTAGGTGTTATCATCATGTTCTATGGCATTTTTATGCTCATAGGTGTATTGAAAGGAAGTATTTTAGTTGAACATCGTTATGTTCCTAAGTCTGAATTCATACACCAGATGAACGTAATCAATGACTATAGGCATTATTATGGTGCAACAGAAATGTTGCTTGATTCTCTGGGTCTTGATATTGATGACCCTATCCTCTCGTCTGATGTCGGTTCACGATATCTTGATATGAAATGTAAAGTTGATTCTTGTCAAAACTAAAAACAGATGAAAAATCAACCTACAATCGAACTAAAGCGTGATAAGAAATCCTCCAACTATATGATAATTAAAACAGATAGTGAAGGATTTCATCACACTTTGTTCGTAAGCGAAAACGAGTTAATTATGATTACGGCTGCAATTCATTTTGAACTCAAAAAACAAGTCACTGAACTAAAATCATTATCAAAATGAACAGAGAAGATTTCGTTAGAGTTGAAACAGCTGATCAAGAGGTATATTTCATTCGGAAGAGTGAGATAACATCTATAAGTTTTGAATAATATTATGAAGATGCTGTAAAATCTATCATAATCAGAACTACGGATGTAATACGCTCGCGCATCACAAAAATCAACAATACATATGTTTACACTGCAGATGAAGCATTTGCAGCAATCTAACAATCCTCTAAACATCAAATTTATGGGAAAATTCGTTAAATTATTGGATGATGAAGGCGAAACAATTTTTGTCAGACCTGAAGACATCAAAAAAGTACGTGACTTTGGAACCAACAGTTATTCTGTTGAAGTTGATGATGAACAAATTGAAGTAGTTCGTATTAACGATAAAGAAGTTAATTCATTTGATGACATCATGCCCGTTATTCTTAAACCGTAAGAGATATGGAATACAAGAACATTACCTTTGTAACAGGATTCCCTATAGTTGTTAACTATGCGGAGTTAAAATCTATAATTATGCATGTTTTCTTTAAAGAAAACAATTCACGCATAACAGATCGAATAGTTAAAAAACTTATAGAAATATTTGAAAATTTTAATATTTCTGTAAGCGTCCAATCATCTGTGTTAGAAATTGTCACAATGATAAACTATGAGATATTCAAATGTGGTTTGATTATACAACTAGACCTTCCTGAGAATGTTGAAATAAATATCAACACATTAGAAGCGATACAAGATGCCATTCCTGTGATCATTAAACTTGCAATAGACACACAAAAAATTTACGAAAGACACGATGCAATCAACAAAGACCTTAAAGTGCTTAAATCAAGTACATCCGCCAAGAAAGAAAAGTGTGACTAAAGATGTCAAAGGAAACGATCGTAACAGATTGTGGATAAAAGACGGTAACACTACTATGTTATTAACAAGTGGTATTACCAAAAACGCAGCAGAAATCCTTAAAGGAAAAATACTATCCTTTTTGGAAGCATGTGAGTTAAAAACATCAATCACTTTCTTACTTACAAAATGAACAAAACAAGTCTCCTTGTAACGTATAAACAAGCAATTCTTCTCAAGAAACTTGGTTTCAATTCTCCAACATCTAATTATTGTATAGAGAATCTGGAACAAAAGAGAATGAGAGGAAGACAGTACAATTGTTTAATAAACGGACATCCTGAGAAATGGAATTGTGTTGAATCACGTTCCACTTTCACAAAGGAATATTCATTTCCGTATATTGCAATTCCTACTGTGTTTGATGCAATACGTTGGCTAGATGTCAAAACAAAAACAATTCAACATAATGTTGAAACTGTATTATATATGAAGCAATCTGCATGCGTATGTGATACACCTAAAAAATTAAGAAGTATTATAGACTTCTTAATTGAAACTCTAATTGTCACTAGAGAAAGTGTGGCAAAAGTAAATAACAAAAAGAACAAAGATCATGACAAGTAATCAAAATTCTCTTGATCCTGGGCATTACATCGGCTTATTCATAATTGTGGCATTGTTCACATTTGGAACCGTAAGAGCGTGTGCCCAAACACAAAAAGCACAGTATGACACAATTCTGTGCAAAAACGAATGTATTGACAAGTACGTTGAAGAAAAGACTAAAACAGGCAAAACAAAGTTTTATGCCATCTACAACGATACTAAAAATGACATTTCTGAGCTAATTCCTGTATCTCAGACCGTCATGTCATACATTAAGATGTGCGAAGAAAACAAAATTAAACCGTCTCTCGGTATCAAACTGAGAAATGGTCAGATCTCATCAATCATTCGATACAAAAATCGCTATTACAGAAAACACTAATCATTATGACAAAGAAACTGATCGGAAAGCTTATCAGAAAGAAAACAATTTCTGGTAAACCAATAGGACCATATTTGGTGGTTCTGATGTCAAACAGATGGAAATCGTATGCTGCATACACAGTAGGTAAATTCAGAACAATCTCTCTAAAAAAGAAGAATATATATCAAGTAAAGGAATTAAACCTTCCGCTTGAACTGAAGACCTTCAAACGTGTACAGAGCGGAGCACAAACAAAAATTCAGCACTCCATCACAACAACATATGATAAGTTGTTCACTAAAGAATTTGAAGTACTCAGATTCTTTACCTCTTATGGCAATTACGCTTATTTCAAATGTGAAAAGTTTGAGAAAAAGCGTGATATCGAAACCGGCAAATTTTATATCGAGATAACATTAGGTAGAATGATATGGGACGTAATGTAACAAAAATATCTTCTATGGCAATTGTTGCAATACTTGTATGCGCATATTCCTATGCGTTATTTGATGTCATTGGACATTGCTATGCTTTAACAGCATTTTCTTTTGCACTATTGATACTAACTATCGTTTTTATACTAATTTCGCTTGTAATAATAGCGTGTACGTTGTATAACGATATGTTCTAAAATGCATTGCGGGGAGGGCTTAGTCCCTCCCACGCAGTTTTCAGTACATATTTATGTATGTATGTTGCGAAAACAACTGAAAGCACTACAGTTTATTCCTAGTTCTGTAAAAACAGGGTTAACAACAATTAATTAATTTAAATTCATTATCAAAATGAAAGGATTATTAAAGTTTTGCATGTGGGTTGCAATTCTGGTTATTGGAACCATTGTAACGCTGCATCTGACTTCCTGCAACGAATTTGGAAGTCACAAAAAGACCAAAACTGATAACGATTCAGTAATGGTCGTAAAGGCGTTGGACAAGTTGTCCAATCCAGAGTTTGAAACTGTAGAAGATATTAGCAAATATCGACGACGGATGGTCAATGACCGATTCGACGATAGTATATTTGCATCTCTGCCCGAAGAAACATTCATCAATGTCGCCACCGTGGTGCACAACCGCGACAATGTACTCACTAAGAGTGCTATTGTAAAGGAATATCTGCACGGAGAAGACGTATACAACAATCTTCCCGTAACGAAACCTATCGAGGTGAGCTCTATGTGTACAGAAAGTGTCGACACGGTTAAAGACACGATAATCAACGGAAAACATTTCAAACTAATCAAGGAGGGACATACACATGTTAGGTAACAACATTGCCGTCATTTTCTGGGACGGCGAACCGCTAAACGAAATTAGTGCAACACAATTACACCGTGCTTTTGCAAAGCTGACAAACTCTAAGGAAATAGAGATAAAAGTATTCGAAGGCAATGACATTGCCGCTCTCGCAGTACAAGCAGCTACGCAGGAAGCTCCAAAAGAAGATCCAGTAAAGAATGCATGCATTTTTATGGGAACATTCTTCAACAAACAGCTTTCAATGGCATCGTCAGTGGAACGACATGTTAACTTCAGCATTGCTCTTGGTAGAGAGCTCACAAATGCTCGTACTACAGGAACTAATCCGCAGCTAAACGCAGCAGTGGAGATATTGTCAAACAACCCGGTTCCAAACAAGTACAGAAAAGAGTACAATCTATCCGCAGACATCATCGAGATCGTCAAAGCGATCGACAAAACTGTACCAAACCGTTAAGTATATGTGCCAGAAAAAACAAAAACCACAAAAATCAGAGTTTTCAAAGCCGCGTCACGTGAAGGCAAAGCCATACAAGCGTGACAAGAGTAACAAATCGTACTTAAACGAAGACGAAGATTAATCACATTATGTGATCTAAACAAAATTAAACTTTAATTAAATTAATTTATTAACAATTTAAAACATTATCAAAATGGCAAAGAACGAAAAAACAGCTAAAGAGAACAAGACTGTGACAACAGTAAACGCAGACAACGTAATGGAAACCATCAGAAAGGGTAACCTCATGCCGTCCACTCTGCACGAGAAGGTCCAGAAGGAGCTCGCCGACGAGAAGGAGCAGAAGCAGAAGAAACTTCTCAAGAACGCCATCTGTAAGGCTACGTACGAGCAGCGCCACGCACTTCTTACGCTCAGAGCCCGCCGACGCGAGGACGACATCACTAAGGAGAAGTTGGTCCGCGCCAGTGAGTTACTCGACAAGCTTACGGGCATCTGCTCAAAGCCGGGTGATAACCTCGGCAAACAGCTGGACGAGAAGGAGTTGATTACTCCTACACAGTACAAAGACGAGCTCCAGAAGCTCGAAACAGAGATCAACAAGAAGATTACCGATAGCAACAAACAGCTCAACGATGAGATACGCGAACTCAACAGTTCTGAGATTGGTTGCTACCGCTATTCTTGGTACGACCTCTAATCATTCAGGATCCAACACAAGAGTCTTAGAACCAGTGTATCGGAGGGATGGAGAAGTGTCCGGAGATTGTACAGTGAGTTACAGAGGAGGAACACCGTAAATGAATTAACATTTAGTACAAGAGCCTTGAGCCACGTACGGATCCAGAATTGCCGACTTTACGGTAGATAATATAAAGAATATGATCAAAAGAAAATGTTTAGAGAGTCTTGAACCTAACTTAATGCTGCAACACAGGTTGAGCATTGTTACTAAACATTATCAAAAAAGTTGAAAAGCAACGTACAAGAGCCTTGAGCCACGTACATCACTGCTTATGATTTAAGCTAATTTAAAGCCATTTTAACAGCATTAAACTGTCTCAATGAAGTAGCTAATCGGAGAGATTATTTGAGGCTGTTAAAAGGCTTTAAAACATCATTAAATACAATGTTCCAATTGATCACTGGAACATTACCAGTTTAAACTAATGTGCATGAGGTAATTCAATAAGACTTGGGTCAACTAGGGCCCACATTGGATGAATTCAAGGAAGACTAAAACAATAAAGCCCAAAGCTAACATTGTCATGTTAACCCTGAGCTAAGCAAACGGTACACCGTTTGAAAGTGCAACGACTACTGGAGGAGTATAGTCTCCTTAATAACCAGATTTAGCGTCCGACACCTATTAAGGTGAAGAGATAGTCTCATCTTCACAGAAATGTGAAGTGTAAGAAGAAATTTGTTTAAGAAAACACTTTATTTCAGCATCAGATTTTGTAGATTTCATTAAATTTATAGGTAAAGCTATAAATTGAACATTTCCTTTTACGTATCCTTTAGACGAATCAATTCTATCTAAAGATGCACAAGTAAAAAAGAAATCATGATTGACGTATGTTGGTAATGTAAGATGAATTCCAGTATATGGGCATATTCCGTTTTGAGATTCCCAAAGATATTTAAGATATTCTAAATCTATATCTACTTTTTTAAATCTCTTACGAATATTTCGTAAAATATACCTAAAACCGGTATATTCATCTTTTCTATTATTACAAATCGTTAAAAGATGTTTTCTACACTTATCTGTAAAAGTATGCATTTGATTTGCATTAGCATATCTTATAGCACAACTTCTACAACAAAAATTTCTTCTACCAAGTTTAATGTTTCTGTTATACTCAGAAAGAGGTTTTTGAGCTTCTTTCTTACAGAAATCACAGGTAAAAGTTACTAACTTTCTACCTTGCATATATTTCTTTATTTGTTCCATATAAACATAACGTGGAGCAGAGTGGAATAGTTGCAAATAACTTGAAGATTTTGTCGACTCCCAATACGTCCACTAATACTTAAATTGGGCGTATACTTGGCATTTGATTATTGAAGGAAGTAAATGCGTTAAGCATAGTTTATAAATTTAAATGGCGATTATAACATCGTAGATTACACTTGCGTAGCGTGAGTTTAATCTGAGTGTTTCCTACTAAAGTGGAGGAAGGTATAACGAAATAAAAATGGCGTACATGTGGTTCGAGTCCACAATACCTACGATTAGTGATTTGCATAATTTACTTTTTTATTGTAGTTGTATGGTTCGTGAGAATAGTACAACTTTTTACATGAATATGAGTAATACAGGATATAAAGCTATGTTACGGGATAGAATTCCGTTAGTAGCAAACCTTGCATTGTTATGGACAAACTCCAAAACAGCATGGGTAAATCACGTTTATAAACATTTTATCTCAATTTATGCTGATAATGAGGAGCGTAAAAATGCTACTCGAATATTATTAGGATTGAAGAAAAACTTTAAACCTTTTAACTTTCACAGTACTATAGATTGGGATAATTTGAATGATGAGTCTACAAATAACTACGAATGTACAAAACACTGGAAATTCGTAGAAAATTGGGTAGAATGGTTCGCTAAAAACTATGCATATTTAGAAAATGCATATGTTACTGATGTTACAAGTGGTTATGATAAAGAAGAAGCTAAACTTCGACTGAAGCAAAACTATTTGGATTTTTTCGAAGAATCTTGGGAATGCGAGGAGATGGCAAATCTTTTAATAAATCATTTTAATTATGATTAGTTTCCCTACATATTTAAAAATGCGACTGATGTATAGATCATCAGATTGCAATGTATCAAATTTAGAGATCAGTGAAGTTATCTGTAAAAGCAAAGAGTTGTTAACAGATAATGACTATGAACCTCTGGTTTTGGTAACAGACACATTTTCAAAAGAGAGTTCAACAATATTGGATATAATATCAAAAAGTAAGAATGTTCAAGAAGTGTTACGCTGGATATACAAAAAGCTAATACTTGAAATGGACAAAGATAACAATGTTACAACCGGTGTAAAAATAAGAATCGCTTGTAACATGCTTACTTATAAAATACCACCTGATTTATATCCGTATTGTTGTGACTCTTTAATAGAAAACGTTTTTCAAGTCAGAAGAGCTTTAACTGACGAACAGTTGCCGTTTTAGGCATCACCCGCATCTCATAAAGAGTAGTGTTTGATCACAATGCGGGTACTAAGAGCACCGTCTCGTATAGGAGTGACACCTTAATAACCGGTATGCATGTAAGGGAATCGCCTTCCCGGTGTCAAACATGTTAATTTGTTGATTATGAAGAATCCGAAGATTACCCAAGAGGAGATTCGTCTAATCAAAGACGCTCAAGCAGGCAAAATGCTTGCTTTTAATAAACTTTTTAACCGATACAAAGGATTTGTAGACCACGTGTTGTATTCGTATCTCAAAGATTTTGATGAGGCCCAAGACTTAACAAATATAGTCTTCCTAAAGGTTTATTACAAACTCTCGTCATTCACAGACTGTTCTTCATTTGGAGGATGGCTGCGAATTATTGCTAACAGAACTGCTATTGATTACCTACGTAAAATAGGTGACAAAAACAAACTTCTTGGAGAAAATGACGGTTGTATGTCATTGGATCAAGTTGAATCAAACGAAAACGATACTATCAATCGTATTACGTATGAACAACTGCTGAGTGAATTTGATAGGTTTACTCCTATGCACAAGAATGTATGTTTGCTGTTTTATAGAGATAATTTAACAGTAGATCAAATTAGCAAGAGTCTATCAATGTCTCCTGGTACGATTAAGTCGATCCTTTCTCGTACAAGGGCAAGTATTAAAAAACAGTTTAAACTTTAAAAGAATGTTTATACTTTGGTTTATTCTCGGAATGATTCTGATTCTCTGTATCGCACGATACAATCAGTCAAACAAGTTGTTCTGGACGTTGTTTGCGTCATTTGTAGGAGCTTTTGCTCTCACATCTGTCGTTCTTGCAGCAAATAAACCGAGTAAGAAGAATGTTAATCAGGTGTATTCCACACAGTTGTGTATGGATACATCCAATGCCTCATGCGCATTGTTGGCAGATGTAATCCACGACACCACCAACGGAACAGAGAAATCTGAACCAGTCGCTGTGAGTCAGTTTACACCTGAATTAATTAACATTCCGACTACATCGGAGGATTTTGCTTTAAGAACTAATAACACATTCAGCACACAATTATGTTTAATTATTTCGACACTTCGTGATACGTCTTGATTCATAGAATCGACTTATCCATTGAGAGTATTAATGTGACAATAGTCACGAGTATTTAACCAATTAATTAACAAATTAATAACTTTAAAACATTATCAAAATGAAAAAGAATAAGACTGCTGCTCCTGCAGCAAACGCAAAGACCAATAACGGTTCTAATGTAGAAGTAGTTCAGGTTGACCAGCTCAAGAACATCGCTAACAGCACAGCGTCTGGACTTGACGCAAATCACCAAGTTGACCTGTTGAAGGGTCTTCAGACCTACTTCCATGACGACCCAAAAACGAAAGCAAAGGTCGGCAACGAAACATGTGAGAAAATGGATGAGATCATTATGATCGGCTATGCAACAGTCCTCGCCATTGAGGTAGAGACTGGTACGTCCCAGTTTGCAACAAGAATGAGTGCTGCTCAGCTCGAAGGCATCAAGAAGGTTATGCCTTTGATTGGTGTAAAGATCAATACAAAGCTCCTTCCTCCCGCAGATGCAGAAGGAAACGTAGAGGTTCCGTCTACAGCTGTTGAGGTATCTCCTGAAGCAAAGAAGAAGATCAAGAAGGAGAAGAAGGCCAAGGAGGCTGCCATCACCAATCCCACAAAGATTGAGACAGTTGAGCAGCTCAGCGATTCTCTTACCGCCATTCTCTGCAAGACAAGCACTCCTCCTTATGAGCGTATGCGCAATGCCGCCGAGTTTCTTCGCGCGTATCAGACAATTACAGCTAATAAGCTCACTGACGCCGATGAGAAGAAGGCCAAACTTGCGGAGATTAAGGCAAAATCTATTTCTGATTTGCTGGAAGAGATGCGTACAATTATCGGTGAGTGCACATTCACGTCAGTAGGCCTCTCTCACTATATCTACAACGCTTTGTCAACAGAGCGCAACGTAGTATACCCGTTCACTTTGTTCTATCGCGCTTCTCGCAACAAGAATACTGGTGAGGCATTGCAGGATACCACTATCGCTGCAATCGTCAAGACTCTTGTAAACTGGGAGTGTGATGAGAGCATCAAGAAGTATAAGGCAGATATCGAGCGCAAGAAGAAGATTACCAAGGACACAAAGGCTCTTGCTAATCTCATCAAGCCAGTTGAGGATAACATCTCGTATGTAACCGATGTGGCTAACTTGGTAAACAACCCGTCGTTCGACGATATTGACAACCTTGCTGAAAACTTCAACAGCGAGGATGACAAGAAGAAGGCCAATGCCAAGAAGATTATTGGCTGTATCTGTGACCTCTGGATGCCAGACGTAAAGTATGATGAACTCTCCTCTAACCCGGAGAAGGACGTCATTCTCGAGAAGGTTAAGAAGCGTGCAGGCGTTATCGTTAACTCCTTCCTCAATCCTCTTGAGCAGAATATTGCTTACAAGGAGGATATCAACGAGCCTGACAAGGCCGATGACAAGAAGGAGGACGAGTCAAAAAACTAATACAGGCGATCAAAGAAGAAGTATCTAACATTGGTCGCCGTATCAAGTGTGCCGTGCATGCGTATAAACACGCAATTGACTAACTATCAAAGTTATGAGAAAATTAACGACTATTTTATGTAGCATTGCCTTTGCAATATCCGGATTTTTCTTAGCCGATGCTATATCGAAATCAGACACTATTCATGGAACAACTATAAATGCCGCTACTGTACAGCCGCAATTGGTTGACCTGAGTAAAATGCAGTTACCTGTTGATTTGCAACTCAACAAACTTGCACACGAGAACAAAGTAGATACCGTACGAGACACAGTTACTGTGTGCGATACGGTATATGTAAAACCAAAAAAGTCTAAGAAGGCTAACGTACCTTTTAGAGTAAAGAAGAAGACAGTCCACGTTCCGATTCTTTATATAGCAACACGTACGGATGTGAAGGAAGACACCGTAAATCATGAGAACTTACATCTTTATAAGATAAAGAAGATAGGTAAGATTGATTTGAAAAAGTTGAACCCCTCTGTAGAGATTAATTAGTCTTATATACTTATTTACAGTTTTGCGCTGTAGATAAGTATATGTACAGGTAAGTACATATAGTAGGTCCCATTAACCTACGTACGAAAAACAAAAACTTGGTTCGAGAATATGTTAGCCTTCTCAAAAGGTGAGAAACCCAAAAGGTAGAACGAAATGCATATGTTGTGAAAATTCATATGTAAGAGGACAGAGCGTCATTGTCAAGTCCTAATGTCCATGAGAACCGTCTGGCGATGGACCTCTTAAATACGCGTAAGTCTCAAGAAGAGCAAAATGATGATCGTATCGAAATTATATCTGATAATACTAAAGATATACAAACGTAACACGAGTTGAAACATACTTACGAAAAACTTACACTGTGGGAGAATGTATACATGGTATGGTACAGTCTGCAATGCTATCGGTGTACGACTAGAAGTAGATCCAAAATAAGTATGAAGTATTAAAAACAAGCTGTAGCACAGTGTTCCTAGATTCCAACTCTAGTATGAAGGTGTGAAAAATTGTATCGAGCATAACAATATTATAAGGATAATACTTATAAAGTATATGGTAAATATGCTGCCTATGTAAAACCTTACTGTTCGATTCAGTGCAACTCCGTTGAAGGGGTGCCAGGGATGGGGTAAAACGGCTGATATGTGATGAAGTACGACCGACAGGCTTTTGTAGTTTATCGGTATATAAAAGAAAAACTACCAGGAGGGTGGGGCAGACCCTTAGTTGATAATTATCAATTGTATGATAATGTCATGCGCGACACGAGACCGCGAACAAAGTCTGATGTAGTACAAATAAATTAGGTAAGCGTAATAAGTTTGTATAAGTGTAGAGTAGTGCTTTACACAATTTAGGTGACAACTTGACAGTCAGAAAGCCCAGAATCAGGTTATGATCAAAATTACGAAGATAAAATGAGGATATATGTTCCAATATATAGTAAAAGTAGTCTTTCGTTTCAATACAGATGATAATTTAAGATTTCAAACAACATATACATATATTATAGTCCCTGTGGGATAAAGTCCGTTAAACTATAACTGCGTATGTGTTTTTGATTTATATATCTTAAGTAAAGATAAGTTGCGATAAATAATATGAACAGAGTTATTAACAAAATTGAATGTCCCCAGATAGTGAAAATCCTACGTTGTAAGTAGGGAGTAATGAGGTCTGAAGTTCGAGTGCCAACCGTTATGATAGCCATGACTAAAGTATATGACAGCAAATCTATACGTAAATCTTAAAGGCAGATCTAATACGTGGAAATGATGGGCAGCTTTAGAGCCATGAGACGCAGTGCAAAAGCGTATGCAGGTGATATATTAAAAGATATCTCTTACTATCTACTGTCTATAGATGTGTAAGAAACTCTAAAGTGGGTGACAAGTGAAAGCGTATGAGTTGAAATCTCAATATTCGTGCACTATAAACAAATGAGGCAAGCACTTGCCAATAGCAAAAACAAGCCGTAAAGTCGCTAAACATCCTCTGGAAGATGTAAGACTGTTCGATAATGAAACGCACTCCTCGCGTAAAGAGCTACACACGCACGTAGTAAGAATAGGAAACGTCAACAGGATATCCTTCATGACGATAAACCGAAGGATACACGGTAACGGTTACAGTTACGTGAATCATTGTAAGTTATTTAGGGAAACTAACAAGGTTCAAAAACAATTTTCGAGGGTATGGTACATATTGCGCATTAGTCCATTAGGAAATTTTGCCGATTGTCTAACAATCAGTATCTAAAAATGTAGATTAACTTTTACATAGTGTTTTACAAATAAACACAAACTTAAAAAGACATGAGATCGATTTCTCTGATACGGCTTTCTAAGCTTTATAGAATGTATATATGAATGGCACAGCTAATCCTACCGTTGGATTCCTGTTATACAGATTGAGCTTCATTATAAGGAATATAAATGTATGACTAAATATTTAAGTTCTTGCTAAAAGCGTGGTTCTCATAAGCACACCAACCGTACATTATGTCTTAAAGTAGAGAACACCTAAGCGACTCTCCGAAGCAGTGTTTTCACAACTTTCTTCTTTTTTAATTAACATTATTAACAATATATCGTTGGTTTAATCAAAAACGATATCAAAAAGGATATATTATGAACATTAACATTTCGACAACAGTAGCAAACAATCGTACTCCGATTAGTATGATAGGTAGTAACCTCGGTAAGCAGTTCTTTCAGGTAGAAGTCCGCGACTGCTGGCCTAACTTCGAGGCTGAGAAGAACTCAGTCCAGATGGAGAATAACCAGAAGCTTATTCTTAACCGTTCTCCGCACCGTTATTGCATCAAGTCTAAGGACATTCTCAGTATTGCCCTTGGTACCGATGTAACCGACAATCCTGTGGTATTCATCAACCCGAACAGTGATGGTTCTGCAGATGTCACTCTTCCGGTCACAAACGATATGATCTCTTATGGCGTGGTAACCGCTGAGGCCGTCAAGGAGGCATTGAAGGGCGGTCCGTCTACGAAGGCTTTCGTAGATCCTGAGAAGCTCAAGGGTTACCTCAATGAGGCTAACGAGCGTGAGCTTACTTATATTCGTGTTCTCAAGGATTCTTTGAATCGTATGGAGCAGGCGATAGTTTCTACTATCAACGACAACGCCAAGAAGGCTACTGACTATATGGCTCAGCTGAACAAGGGTACAGCTGACGTCCAGATTAACGTTCACAACTAATGGCTAAGGGAACTTTGTCAAAATCGTCAGTGTTGCTGATGAAGTATCTTCTTAGCGATACACGTATATCTGACAAGGTTTTTAATAATCAGAAAGATAAGTCTAAGTATAAATCGGTGTCCATTCGTGAGGACGGTAGTATTTTGCTTGGTAAAACATCTTATCCGTTCTGGAATCAGTTATTATCTTGCCAGATAGAGATACCTTTCAACGATTTTGCGTTAAAGGTATGGGATGCTCTTGTAAACCTTTCTGTAGGAGACAACAGCATCGCACTTGAAGAAGGACTTAGTACTGAGATTGCAAAACTTTCACAACGTAACGGTGATTATGATTTAGTCGTAAAACGACTTTTCGATTGCTACGAACATGTATGTAATAACAAAGATGAGGCATCCTCTGCGGGGGATTCGGTGAAGTCGGAACTGGAGTCTCGCTTTGTTAACGGTACAAACGTGCCTAAGAACATCGTAATCAACGTTAATGGGATGGAACGTCGAGTAATCCCTTTCAGAGATAGTGCTGGAGATAAATTTATAGACATAGAATACGGAGTTTCTGACGTGACTGTTCATTAATGATTAAGTATAAACCTCGAGAGGTTTAGTAAGTCATTATCTATGATATTTGATTTACATCACGAGATTATTTATGAACTTAACAGATTTGACTCTAATTCAATGTTAGTACTTTTATACTGGCATATTTTTAACTAAGTTATCCGAAAAAAGTTTGTTTTCAAACTTGAGATCATACCTGAGGGTGGTGATCTCTAGGATAGCGAAGTTATAAAGCTTATTATCGAGTTGTAACGATAATGAGTACAAGGTAGATGATTCTCGAATTCAATAAAACTGAAGTTTAATTTAAATCAAAACGATATGAGTAAGACATCAACAAAATTGAATTCAAGTAATATCATCATTATTCGTAAGAATCTTTGTGACAAGATCACGAAGTATTGGCGTACAATTCGTAACGAGAATGTAATGTCCACAAAGGCCATTAAGGCCGGTCTCGGTTCTGGTTATGATCTCAAGGCTTTGTACAATGAGATTACACAGATGGCCGAGAAGCGCATCCTCATTAAGGGTATGCTCATGTATCTTAACATGGGTCTTGAGTTTAACCTAGATGAGTTCAAGAAGAGCAACAACTACAGCATTTTTGCTGCATGTGAGGCTAAGGAGGCAATCGCACAGCTTAAGATGATTCCTACCATTAACCCGACAGAGAAGTCTCAGAAGGGATTGAAGGGCACTGGTAAGAAGGAGTCATTCTCTTCCGCTAAGATAGCCCAGCTGATTAAGGACATGCAGCTTAAGGCTAATAAATACGATGCAGCTATGGAGGAGTTCAACACTAAGACAACAATCGACCTTTCTGGCGATTTATTGTCAAAGTTCAAGGACGATATCGCAGCGTAGCATCAGGTGTGTTTGTATAGGGCAGCACTTAACAGTGACCGGTTCGATGCCGAACACACCACAATCTCTCCAAATAAACATGTATAACATCTAATCATAATCAATATGAAAAAGAATAAAACCAACAATAATACCTCCAATACAACAAAGAATGTAACTGCACGTCAGCTCAAAAAGCAAAACAAAGAACAGCATGCTAAAGAAAAGGAACAGCGTGCTAAGGAACGTATAGCAGCTAAGGAGGCCCGTAAACAGCATAATGAACATAAAGCTGTTACTGTCAACGCAAAACCCATTAAGAAGGCTTTAAAGTCGATGGGTGGTGTAAGTATAACAACTCTCACAAAGGAGCAACGTGAGAATCTTGTTATCAAACGTAATTTACTACGTAAAGAACGAGAAAAATTATACGAAGAACGACGAATTGCTTCGTTAAAACGTCGAAACAAAAACGGTGAAAAGACACCCGAAGAGCTCAAGAAGTCTATTGACGACCTTATTAAGGAAATACGAGCTACAAAACGTTACGACATTTTGCTCATGTTCAATCCTTCTATAAAGGACATGATTGTTCAGTCCTTCAAGAACGAAAACATAACTCCTACGTTCTTGGGAGACGATTATGGATGGATACGCAATGTAGGATCTGATGTACTTGACAAAGTTCGTGAGATTCTGCCAGAAGGTGTATCTATTAATCCATATAAGGCTCAAGAAAAGAAGGATGCAGTACCTAAGGAGGCTAAAAAGCCTTCAAACAATACCGATGAAGCAAAGAAAGAAGCAAAGACTCGTCGTAAAGCAGACAATGTACAAAAGTTTGCGAATCGATCTAGCCATAAGTTGCCTAGAAAGATTAAGAAGGCTAAGAAAGCTGAAACAAAAAAGACACTTCTTCAGAAAACCAAGGAGAACAAGAATAACGTTAACACTAAAGCAGCATAACCATGAGAAAGACAGCAAATAAACAAAAACTTGGTCAACAGCGTGCTTATAGTCGTAAACATAGCGTTACCAACAATACAATTCCTCCTTTAGTAAAAGGAAAATTGATTAAAGATGAATATGTAGGTAAGTTAGTAAACAACCTTATTCGATACCAAAACGGTAATGGACCTAAATGGTCTAAGCCTGAACATAAAGAGTGTAAGAACTTAACAAAAGATGAGCTAAAAGCAATCGAATCAAAGAAGGTAACTTATCGTTACATGAAACGAACAGCGGCTTACATGGAAGCATATACTCAGCATAAGTTCGAAAAATGGCTTAAGAAAAACCCGCGTCCTGTACAAACAGAAATGTTTGAAGGATATTCTTTGGAATCCTGGGAGAAAGCAGAAGAAGAAGCCTTAGCCCGTTGCAGAGATTTCGTTATCTCAGTATACGACCCACTTCCACTAATCGGGAGATACGAATCTTCCGAAGGAAAATATAAACACAAAGAAGTAACGCGAATTAAGGATAAAGCGTCCGATATTCGAGTTCATGGAGGTATAAACAATGTACCGACAAACGCCACGTTACTTAAAATGGCTCAAAAGTTTACAGATATGGAGAAAAAGCGAAATAGTTCGTTGATATCTACTAATCTTTTGGACCACACTCGCAAGGTAGGACGTATCCTCTTACCTAGGCAGTATAGTCTTGTAGCATAAACAAGACTGTTGGTAGAGATGTATATGTGCGCATATACCTGGAGCAAGATTACATCGTAGCGGATAAAGTCTTGTTGTGAGTTCGATTCTCACCTCTACTTCTATTAACTAGAACCTTTGAGTCATGATAATACGTAATTCCGTCGTAATCGTTTACGACATTGAGATCTTCCCTAATGTATTTCATTGTACTTGTAAGAATACTGAAACAAAAGAATATCGCTATTTTGAAATATCTAATCGTAAAAATCAGTTAACAGAACTTGTTAATTACTTTTTTTACGAAAATATAGATAAAATGTTTTGTGGTTATAACAACAAACATTACGATGATGTGATAATAAATTATCTTATAGATTTTTATTATAAAATGGACTCATTATTGACTTTTCGAGTATGCGATTCTTTGTACAATCTTTCACATACAATAGTTACATCTGAAGAAGGTGATACCAGTAAGTTTGCACGATGGAAATATGCTAAGTATTTCTACTCGATGGACTTATTGACAATGCTATTTAGTTCAAAGTTACGTGTAGGTCTTAAAGAAATGCAAGTAACGATGCACTATAAAAACGTTGAAGAATATTCTGGAGACTTTAACGAGTTTTTACCAGATGATTCTATCGACGATATGATAGCATACAATATAAATGACGTAGACTCTACTGAAGAATTATTAAATCGAGTAAGTGGAGATGTACAACTACGTTTATTTATCGAACAAGAATATGGAATAGATGCTCTTTCTATGGATAGTGTAAAATTCGGAGAGACGCTTTTGCTCAAAAAATATTGCGAGCAAACAAACATTAGTGAATCGTATGTTAAAACATTACGTTCACCTATGGACTATATACCATTGAAAGATGTAATCTTACCATTCATAAAGTACAAAAATCCAATTTTACAAGACGTTCTTGAAGATATGAAGAGCCGTACAGTGTATTCTAAAGAACGCAAAAGCTATGAGAAGAAGTTTGTTCTCTCAAATGTGTGCTATTCTGTTGGTGTAGGAGGTATACATTCCTTACATACACCCAGAATCTTCCGACCTGATGACAATGAATATTTAGGACACAGTGATGTTGCATCAATGTATCCTTCATTTATTATAAAATATAAATGGATTCCCCGTCATTTAGGTGAAGAATTTTGGAAAGTATATTCTCAAATATATAAGGAGAGAATAGAAGCCAAACATAGCGGACAGAAATTAAAGAACTTAGCTCTAAAGTTAACTTTAAATTCTGTTACAGGGAAAATGCAGCAAGAAACCAGTTGGATGTACGATCCATTTAGTGTCTTCAAAATACGTATCAATGGTCAATTAATACTATTGATGCTTGTGGATCGTTTGTTAGAATTAGACTGTAAGATTGTGCAGGTTAATACTGACGGTGTCGTATATATTGCTAAGAAGGCAAATAGAAGTTTAGTCCAGGAAGCTATAACTGATATTGAGCAATTAACACAACTGACTTTCGAGTCCGACAACTATGAAGCGTTTTATCAGTACGCTGGAAATGATTATTTTGGTGTCATTGAAGGGTATTCACAATCTAAAGACCCTAAACTGATAGAAAAGAAAGGAATGTTTATTACAGAACCACAATTAGGTAAAGGACTAGCACCAGTCATTATACCTAAAGCTGTGATAAATTATTTCTTAACAAAACAACCCGTAAGAGAATATATCCGAAATGCGAAAAACATAGAGGATTTCCTTATGTATCAACGTGTAGATAAAAAGTTTAAAGTAGTACATGGAAATAAAAAAGTACAGCGAATAAACAGATTCTATGCATCATATAGAGACTATTACTTGTATAAGATATCTCCAGAAGGCCAAGTAAATAACATTTTGGCAAAATCAGGAGTAACTATCTTAAACAAGTATGATCCAAAACCGATTGAAGAAAGACATATCAATTATCAATATTACATTGATGAGGCTAATAAAATTATAGCAGGATTTGTTTTTCAACAATTGGAACTGTTTTAGTAACCAGCTTGTTAACCAAAGAGTATAAGAGATGATTATTGAAGTAGAAACAAAACTGCTAAATGCAGCACCTAATTTGAATTTAAATCAATTGATATTCCTAAGTATGGTATTGAATAAGAATCAAATACCAAATCAAGACGTTCGCAAAATTGTCAGCCTTATTAGCGACGATGAAATATCATACTTAGTGTCTCAGAATCTTGTCACCTTGATCGAGAAAGATGATAAAAAGATGTATCAAGAAACAGATAAGCTTACAAAAATAGTAACGCCCGAAAAAGATTACTTTGATCTGTTTTACGATATGTACCCAGTATATGTCTTGCGCCCAGACGGTTCGAAAGCCTATCTGCGAGCAAACGTAAATAAATGTCGTCATTTCTTTGATGTTACAACTGGTAAAAGTATAGCAATGAAGGAGCATTTAATTAATTGCCTTAAATACGAACTTGATAAAAAGAGTCGTGAAGGAAAAGTTAGTTATATGAAGACGATGTGGAGATGGTTGATAGACCATCAATGGGAAGAAACTGAGGCAGAAATGCAAGATGTAGAACAAAAATCTATAAACACTTATGGAACAGAATTGTTGTGATGTAATACGACCAATGTCGGTTGTAGCGCAAGAAGCGATTAACTATATCGCTGGAAGGAGAGAACACAGCATAACATCACTTAAAACGCGATGGGTTAAGTTCAATAAGCAATGTATGGGCGGTATTGAACCAAATACCGTTTATACAATAGCTGGCATTTCGGGAAGCGGTAAGAGTAGCATGGCTAATCTTATACAGACAGATTTGATTGATTTGAATCCTAATGAGGATATAATTGTATTAACTTTCTCTTTAGAGATGGTTGGGTTTAGGCAAGTTGGAAGAACGCTCTCAAATAAGCTTAGGAGAACGACTTCGACTTTGTATAGTTCGGAAACGGACCTTGATGACGAAACCTTCAGAAAAGTCATCGATGTTTCTAACAAGCTAAAGGAGTATCCTATCTACTTTGTAGACAATCCGGGAACTCCTATGCAAGTTGATGCAATTATTAAGTGGTTCTATAATGAGTATGTGAAAGGTACTAATAAACATTTTATTATTATCTATGATCATGCTCTACTTACGAAACAAGTTGGAAGTGTTATTGAGACCGTCAGTGAACTCGAAAGAGTATTCATACAAGCTAAGAAGCTTCCTATGACATCAGTAATACAACTGGCACAAATGAATCGTAATATAGAACAACCTGAGAGAATTAACAATCCATTGTCACATTATCCGATGAGAAGTGACTTATCATCATCAGATGCGATTTTTCAGGCAAGTGATTACGTTTTAGTAATTCACAGACCGGAGATATTGAATATACAGGAATATGGTCCAAATCATCTACCTGTACAAAACAAGGTATACGTGCATATGCTTAAAAATAGAGATGCAGGAAAGCCGTGTATACTTGAATTCGAGAACGACCTTATGTATAACAATTTGATCGAATCGTAACTGATATAAAGGCTGAAAATTATGAAAACATACACATTTAACGCAAACGATATTAACACTAGTTCTTTTCTTGGAAACACACATACAAACTATTCTGAGATGCTTAATAACATTATTATTAGTGATGTAATTAAGAAGAACTCGTACCTTTTTGGTAATCGCATTAACGTTAATTGCAGCAGTTCACTGAAGGACAATGCAACCGAGTTTGCAAAGGCTGCTGCATACCTAGCTTCCTATAAGAAGCCGAACAATAAGCTTAACATCGTAATCGGTAAGACTTATTTCCTCACAGACGATACCCCTATTATCTTCTATGATGATGAGATCCAGATCGGTTTCGATACTTTTAAGTATTCTGACTTCGCTATGTCGTCGTTCCTTGAGAACATTAAGCCTTCTACAAAGAAGATTATTATCGACATTTATACGAACTCAAATGCTGTAAACATTAACATTAACTAACAACAAACAAATTAGAGCCACTGAGCCATGATAGTACTACCTACAAACAAAGTTCCAGCAACTTCAACCAATCCACATTTCTTGATTATTTACGGACGCCCTAAATCCGGAAAGACATCAAGCTTAGCACAATTAGAAGGAAATCTTATTATAGACCTCGAAGGAGGTTCTACTTTTATAGATGCCCTTGCTGTGCAAGCAAGAGATGTGAATACATTAGGTGAAATTGCTCAAGCCATTAGAGCTAAAAATTCTGAAGTAGGGCATAGTTTTTATAAGCGTATCACTATTGATAACGCAACTCGTTTAGAGGAAATATGTCTGCCATATGCAGCAACTCTGTATCGACAAACTCCGATTGCAAAAAATTGGAAAGGTACAGATGTACGTACATTACCTAACGGTTCTGGATATTTCTATATAAGACAAGCTGTACGCAAAGTCATAGATATGTTCAGAGATTTATGTGATGAGTTTATACTCGTAGGTCACGTAAAAGATGTACAAGTTGACCAAAATGGAGAGGAATTATCAGAAATGGCATTAGACCTAGTTGGTAAACTCAGTTCAATCATTTGTGGCGAAGCGGATGCCGTAGGGTATCTGTATCGTAAAGGCAATGAGACCCATATAAGTTTCAAAGGTGGCGATGGAACCATCAAAGAAGCTCGTGCTCCGCATCTTCGCGGAAAAGACATTGTCATAGCTAAAGGCAACGATGATGGAACAATAACAACTGATTGGAAACAGATATATAAATAATAAGAACTATGTACAATACTAAAACAGCAACAAGTAATAACGAAGAATTTAATTCAAATTATATTCCTGTAGGAATCAATGACAACATTATGTTGAAAGAAGTTTCTGTAGAAAAGAGTCCGCAGGGAAAAGACTTTCTTAAGATTACATTCGAGAATGAAGCTGGTCAGACAGCAGAATTTACAGAATGGAAGAACGAAAAGAACCAGTGGATTAAGACTGATGAAGACCTTCAGAACAAGGATAATCAGCAGTTTGGACGAGTTCTTCAGCTTATTAATTGTTATACGACTGCACCAGACGTAGAAATCAACACTTTTGCTGATATGATTAAATGGGTTAAGTCTATTCTTGATCCTTTTATACCATCAAAGAAGAAACTCCGTGTTAAAGTAACATATACCAATAAAGGTTTTACACAGGTATCTAAATATGGTATTTATGTAGAACCAATGGATGTTACTAATTCTCAGATTAAACTCTTCAAGAATGACCTTCTTGTACGACCAATTCAGGCTGATGTAGAGAAGCCTGTAGATCCGCTTGCAGCTCCAGCAGCTAGCACTCCGGTTACTGAGAAAAAGGATGATCTTCCGTTCTAAGTAAATGGTGGAGACAAATCCAGTTAACCTGGAATGTTAGGAGAAATTGGTTTTTCTCCTAACAACTATGTTTTGAATGTTTAACCCGAAAAATAACAAAGCGTTGTTATATAAATGACGGACTAAAAAGGTAGCCGTACGGTTGTGAATCCCGTAGTATTTTTAGTAAATTCAAACTTCGAAACACGGTTAGCGCTCCGTTTAAAAGCGCACACTGAAATATGGTGTAATGGTAGCACGATAGATTTTGGTCCTATCAGTCGGGGTTCGAATCCCCGTATTTCAACGCCATTATTTATCTTTAGGATTGAGTGATTAACGTTAGTACTGTTCGTTGTGAAACGCGCAGTACTTTTTAACTTTTAAGTTATGACATACGATGAGTTTAAAGGAGATGTTTTTAAGAATATTAAAAATCTCCCAAATAGTTGGAGAAAAGGACAGAAAGTATTCAACTATATTGAGTCAAAATATGGTATTGCGAGAGTAATACAGTTTGAACATAAAATAGATTGTTTTTATAAAGACGATCTTATTGAAAGTTTCTTGGAGAAAGCTTATAAACTTCTCTAAGAATACACCTCGATGGCGAAACAGGTAAACGCAGTAGACTTAGAAATAAAAACGCAACCAAATTCATACAGTAAACGTTATTATACGGTAAACTTTAAATATTTAAATATGAAAAAGAAAACGTGGAATAACGAACAATTCATAAATGCAGTAAAAACAAGTACATCTTATGCAGAAGTTATAAGAAAACTTGGATTAAAAGTTGCAGGTAGTAATTATGATACTGTAAAAAGAACAATAAAAGAATTGAATTTGGATATTTCTCACATGAAAGGATTTGCTTGGAATAAAGGTATACATTATATATCTAAACAATCAAAACCATTATCAGAAATCTTAGTAGAGCATTCGTCTTTTATTTCAACTTATAAATTAAAAAACAAATTGTTTAAAGAAAAAATAAAAGAACGAAAATGTGAAATGTGTGGATTAAAAGAATGGGAAGGACATGATATACCATTAGAGTTACATCATAAAAATGGTATAAAAGATGATTTAAGATTAGAAAATCTTCAAATATTATGTCCAAATTGTCATGCTTTAACTGATAATTATCGTGGAAAAAATATAGGTATGAGTGCATAATAGGAAACTTTTATGTAGAATTAGGCTAATTCGGCGAAGGTGTAAGCCTTTAAATTACAATAACGCCGAGCTAAATTGACAATTGTCATAAATGTGTAACGACTATATACCTAACACCTAAACAATAATTAATATTGCATGGTGATGACATAGTCTAACTGGAATTGTAACCAGTTGAAAATCTGCCGTTCCGAAAGGAACTTGGGGGTTCGATTCCCCTTCGAGGTACATATGAAGTTATGTGGATGCATACACGATAACAACGTAACACACAGGCTTTGTGAAATATAATGTAAGTTTAGCCCTGTTTCTAAGCGTATCTTAGATATGTTCCAGTGCATGTGGATATACTGGTGAGTAGGAAATCTTATTAAGATAACCTACAATACGCCGTAATAGCATTTTGTGGTTCAATACGCTCTTATGAGAGATACTTAGGTTCGACTCCTAAGACGGCATAAATACTAACTAAGAACTTATAAGTCATGTATAGTACAAAAACAGCAGTCACAGTAAGTATAAAAGATTTACTCGACAAGCTGGATGATTATGACATTTATTCTTATTATGTAGGTGAATTTAAAGTTGGAAAATTGTTCAATAGTCCATTAAGGTCTAACGACAAAAATCCATCTTTTGCAATATTTAAAGGTACTAATGGAGGTTTGTTCTTTAAAGATCATGGAAGTGGTGAAGGCGGAAACGCCCTTAAGTTTATAAAGGTCTATAAAGGAATACAAACCAGAGACAAACTTGAACAAGAACTGTTACGCATCGTCCGAAAAACGAATCCTAATAGTGATATTGTTAAACGCACATACTCCAACTCGGTGGGTTCGGGGCAAACAGATATTGGAATAGTTCGTCAACCTTTTACCGAAGTAGATAAACAATATTGGAAACAATTTCATATATCGCAGGATACTTTGAAATTATTCCAAGTATTTAGCATTAAATACTTTCTTTGTAATAGAGTCGTCAGAGGAACCTACAAAGAATCTAGTCCTATGTATGCATATAAAGTGTTTGATAAGTTTAAAATTTATCGACCACTTGCTTCCAAGTATACTAAATGGCGCACGAATCTGACAAATCGTGATGTTCAGGGATTAGCCGAAATACCTAAGGAAGGAGGTAATCTACTTATAATCACAAAAAGTCTAAAAGACGTTATGTGTTTATATGAGATGGGTTATAATGCTATAGCTGCTTCAAGTGAAACAACATTTATACCTGAAGATATTTTGCAATCACTACGTAGTAAGTGGAAACATATTGTGATAATATATGATAGAGATAAGACAGGAATGTTAGAAGCTCGTAAGTATAGTAAGCAGTATAAATTAGATGCCATATTCGTTCATAAACGATTTAAAGCAAAAGATATTTCTGATGCAATCAGAGATAATTCTTATGCTGAAGTAAAACAATGGTTGACAAACACATTAAAAAAGTATGATTGAAACAGCGATTCTATCATTCGTTTGTGGATTAGCAGGCGGATTGATATCATATATATGTGCAGAGTATCTTAACTGTCGAAAACGAATTAAGATAGCACCAAATACGAAAGTAGAAGTATATAAACTCACGAAAGATTCGTATACAGTGTCCGTAAAGTCAAAAGATACTAAAGTGTCTATTTACGGAGGATCTGAAGGTATATTCTCTATAGATTATGCCAAGCAATAAAGGTAGGGTAAAGAATGCGACTAAGGTCGATAAGTATGGTCTTCATTTTAGAAGTAAACTCGAATGCTATACTTATGAAGCTTTTATGAAAGCCGGAATACCGGTAGAATATGAGCCAAAGCACTTTACCGTACTTGATAAATTCGAGTATTTACAAGAAAAAATCCGTGCAATTACATATTTACCAGATTTTATAGGTCATTACAAAGACAAAAAGTTTGTAGTAGAATGTAAAGGTATGGTAACAGAATCGTTTCCATTAAGGTGGAAATTGTTCAAAAACTATTTAAAGCGTCATCGAAGCAAACACAAATGCTATTTGGTTCGTAACCATAAGCAAGTTGACGAGATGATTAAAGACATTAAATGCAATGAATCACAAATCTAACATACGCGAACAAATATTGTATACTAAAGTTAAAGCTTTAGAAGCTTATACTAATCGAGATTGGAAAGAATTTCGAGACAATATACACGAATTGCAAAAGTTAGATCATTTACTTTATGACGATGAAAACAACTGAATTTGTTAAGAACGAAAACCGTATTACGGTAAAACAGGGTGGTACAGATTATTCACTTGAAACAGGACATGTATATAACTTGAAAATGGACCGATTTACGGGTCCTGTTCTTGAAGCAGATGGTACATTGGAACTTCCTGAAAAATTGTATGTTACAGACAAAGATAAAACGTTTGTTAAACGTGTTACTAATTTCTTTGATAAATACTGTAACAACAACTTAGGTGTACTTTTATCAGGATTGAAAGGTTCTGGAAAGACACTTATGAGTAAGCAAATTGCAGTAGAAGCAAATCTTCCTATTATTGTAGTAGATCCTTATTTTCCTGCAAATCAGCTTAATAATTTCTTCTTAAAATTTAATCAATCAGTAGCAGTATTGTTTGATGAGATTGAAAAGAATGATTATTATTGGGAAACTAATGATTTGTTGCCATTTCTTGATGGTATACAAAAGTCTGGAAAACGTCTTATCATTATGACATGCAATAACGACGACAAACTTTCAGAGTATCTTAAAGATTGTTGTGGGCGCATCCGTTATGTTAAAAACTTTGAAGGTATTTCTGACGAAATGGTCATAGATATCGTTAAAGATTTTATTGACAACAACGATGATTACGTTGACAAACTATCATCATACATTATTGACAACGTAAAAGTACGTAGTTTTGACAACGTCATATCTCTTTGTAAAGAGATACAAATTAAAGGTTATCCTGAAAACATTGATGATGTTATTGAATGTATGAATATTGCAAAGTTATAATGGATATATCTATACCATATTACTCAGACAACACAAGGTTGTCTAATTCTAACATAGGTTGGTTCTTGAATAAAGGACCAGCCTATTTATATAAAAAACTATCTGGTCAAATCGAAGATGAGACATCTCAATCTATGACAAAAGGTACTATGATACATGAGTATCTTTTACAACCTGAAGAGTTCCAAAAAGACTACGTGGTCTGGGACAAATGTAGACCTTCTTCTGCAAACGAGGAGAAGTTCTGTCAAGCGTTGGCAGATAGTATTGAAATTGAGCCAAATAAAAGCCTTTTAAGCGCTTATAAAGCAGCCTATAGTACGAGTGGCAAGTCAGACGATAAAATGCTCTCAGAAGCCACAAAAAAGGCCTCTACGCTAAAGGAATATATAGAATTCCTTAAGTGTAAAGACCAACGAGAAATGATTACACCATATAGTGCAAATCAACTCGTAAAAATAAAAAACAACATAGCAAAACATAAGGCAGCTTGTAAACTATTACAACCTACAGACAATGAAAAAGTTTTTCACGAATTTCATATCAATTGGGAATACATTTCTTACAAAATGTATCACGACATTGAGTTTACTTGCAATTGTAAGTCTTTACTTGATAGTGTTACCTTTGATTATAATAAGAAACAAGTTACATTGATGGACTTAAAAACAACATCTCATTTACATAACTTTGCAGATGCTGTAAATACGTATGATTATACAAGACAATTGTATTTTTATACAAAAGCCCTTAAATGGTATATAACCAATGAATTACACGAAGATGGAGATACATGGAAATTTGAATGGTATATAATAGCTATTGATAGTTTAACATGTGACATTCGTGTATTTACGTTTTCTTACAAACAAATATATGGAGAGAATGTAGAAAAAGTTCGTAATGCTATACGAGATATAGTGTGGCATAAAGAACATAATCTGTGGGAACATAGTAGAGCGTATTATGAAGGCGATGGTATTGAAACTTTGAACCTATGAGTCAATTCAGTAAAATTATAGTACCACTAATAGAGCCAAAATTTAAACCTGTTGATTTTACGGATAAAGCTGGATTTGTTGGATGTTATACAGCCGATCCAGATAAACCATCTTCTGAAAAAGAGTTTTTTGTAGTGTTTAACAACAATATAAGAAATGAATATTCAGAAGATTTATCGATAAGGTTATCTCGTTCACTTAATATAAAAAGGACGTATGTAAAACGTGTAAATAATATACCGTATTATGTATATTCTTTTTATGTTAAGCCTGAACTAAAAAAATATTACAACGGTATATGTTATTTAACTGTAAATCAGAAACTGAAAGTATCGAATTTTTGGACAAAGTCCGATGATTTAGTGAATAAGTTACTTTCAAATACAGTTTTACATTTGTCAGTTAATAACAATATGCCGATTGCAGATTATCAATCAACGTATAGAGATATACGATGGTTGGTAACAGAAAAAGGGAAGCAGTCTCAGAAATGAGATTACTTCCCTTATTTTTTTTGTTCAATTATAGAATGTAAATAGTTAGCGGAATTAAAAATCCGGATTGTTAAAGTCTGGATTTTTAAAATCATCATTACTAAAGTCTGGATTGCCAAAATCAGAATCATTTTTAAAGGATTTATTCGAATTAGCTTTTATTGGTTTATATTGGTCTCCGATCATTTTCATCCACCATGAATAGTTACGTGAATAGAATGATGTATTTGCACTTACACCATTATATGTAAACGAAGAGTGTAAATTGTTTAAAGCACCTATTGTTTTCCAGATAGAAGCTTCTATATTTGTAAAACCTTTATATTTACCCTGTTTAATTATTTTATCACCATATGACTCCAAGTTAGATGGGTCTTGTGTAAGCATAACTGATGGAATAGAATACCATGATTTAATACCAGATGACAATACTGTAGCTGAGTTAACGATTTCACCAACTGTATTAACATCCCATTGTTCTATAGCTGAATTGACAGTTCTTACATATGAATTTCTTAACCATTCTTTATATAGTTTTGATTGCATTACTTCTTCTGGTGTATAAATTGTTTCTTTCTGTGGATTTATAGGTTTCACATCATTACACCAATTATTTATAGAATCATAAGAATATATCATGGCTAATATCATGCCTATTTCTATGAATACCTGTCTTAATGCAAATTTTTCTACTTGAGATAATGTACGCTTTACGCCAGAACTAAACATATTAGTAACACCTCTAAGCATTACACCAAGAGATCTCCACAAAGCCTTTAATAACTCTGGTTCAGGCATACCTATTGAATAATTCCACGACATTCGTTTATTCTACTGTTCAATAGTTCTAGGTTTTGTTTTATATGCTTTGGTTTTTACAATTTTTCCATTTACAATACGTTCCTCGTCTTTTTCTTCAACTTCTCTTACTGATGTATCATCTCTACCAGCGTACAATTCTTGAGAACGTTGTAACATCCAAGAACGCATTGAACCTATAAACTAACCCCACATAGTATTTTTATATTTAGGGTTATCATTATCTGGGTTTACACCATTAATAAGAGCTCCTCTAAGCAAAGTTATACCTCGTACATTCTTTTTTATTCTATCTGTAACGTATTGTTCATATTCTGGCTTTATTTCAGCCAATCCGTGTTTGAAAGAATATGCACCATATAAAGAAGTTCCACAACACATATGCGCATAATTAGCTTTAAATTTAGATTGTCCTGCTTTTGTAAATAATTGCTACATTTCGTATTTGGTATAAAATCCAGTAGGTATTACACCCCCATCATAAAATCTATAATTATTCATAAAAGCTCTCAATAACGTAGCGTTTGATATATAATCAAACGCAGAATATCCACCCATTAATGACTGATTCAATATTTTTATAAATCTATTAGTACCTACATCACTGCTAGTAGCTGCATAATCTTTAGCTACACCAAATAACTACATAAGGGCGCTTTCTTTATTATTTGCTACAGGATTACCTATATTTATTAAAAATAAAGGTAAGTTTTTTAATGTAGTCATTAAAGATACTGTAAGATCTCTTAATGTAAAATATCTACCTACAATACCATCTTTAAGTATATTTCTAGCAGAATCCATAAAACCAGCGCCCATTGATAAGAAGTTTGCACCAAGCATTTGTACAGTAGATAAACGTTTTATAATACCAGCTACAATACGAGTAGTACTATTTTTATACAGATTTCCATACACGTGAGAATCCATCATATTATCGTATTGTGATCTAAGATTTTTAGTATCGTTTACATTGTCTTGTCTATTTTCTGGATCTTGTGCATACCTTAAAGCTTGAAGTTTTGTAAGTATGTCTCGTTTGTTTTTATAATCTGACGCCATATTTACATACATCAATACTGCAGACGTAACGTCATATGTATATTTACTTCTATCTCTAAGTTTTCCTATAAATTTCAAAGGTATATTTTGATTTACAGTCTAATCAGGACCTAAATATAAATCATCCGTAGATCTTTGATCATAATCATTAGTATTGATATGTAAGAATTGTTCACGTATTGTATCTAATGTGTTCTTCATACCTTTTTTAGTTGAACGTAATATACTTACTGTGTCAGATGCCTATAATTTAGGTAATTGATAATTAAACTGCTGATTATTAAACTACATCCATTGTTGAGACTATTTCATAGAATCTATAAGTTGTTCATATAATGACTTCATGTCACTGTTATTCATTATATCATCATATGCTTTAGAATTATCATAATAAGCCTGTTTAGGCTGTTCTGATTGGTTTTGAAGTGTATCATAATCAGAGTTAATATATGTAGAATTTCTTTTTTGTAAAAATCTACCTTTAGGTACTTCTATTACTGAGAATTGAGTACGACCATTATATACAAACGTTTTATTTAATGGGTTTAAATAATTAAATAAACTTAATGGTTTTCTATCTTGTATTATCTATCCACTATCATAATCTTCGTACGAATATTCATAAGTGAAAAGATCTTCAAAGAAAGCTTTTATATCATCCTCGCTCCACTGTGTAAAGTTAATAGGATTACCACTATCATCATTTAAACCAATTATTTGACCGTCATTTAATGCTATTTCTGTATAATGACGTATCATATAATCATAAAATGTAATAGCGTTATCTTCATCATCAGTTTGGTTTAAATCATTATCAAGATAATGTCCCTATTCATCTTTATATAAAACTGGAGACATGTCAAAGTAATCAAGAAAATCTTTAGCTTTTGTATTACTTTCTCCACCATCCTCTATTATCTGATCAGTATTTTTACAATCAATCCAAAATTGAATATTATTCATCATTCGTTTAAGATCTGGTTCAAGTCCAACACCTTTTACGGAAGATTTTAACATTCCTCGTATTAATCTAGCATATACGACATCATGTGTTTCTGGAGTAATTATATTCTTTTTACTAAATACTAACTCCATAAGATTAGGGTTTATACCTATTTCAGAGTTGTATTTAACAAATAAACTTAATGGTGTGTAATCACCAGTATTATCACACTCTTGTTCTATCCTTTTACGTTCATCATAATATCCCTAATAGTCTATATCTGACTACATTTGATCTCCGATCCATTTCTGCCAAGCTCTTAATTCAAATGCTATTTGACGATCTTCATCTATTTTTATAGTACCATCTTCATTGTATGCATTAGCTAGTTGTTTCAGCTAGTGCTGCCACATATCAAGCTTTCTCTAATCTTCTGGATTCGTAAGTCTTTCTGGGTAAGAGAATCCTGTTACAGGATCTTTACATTTACTAAGATAATAGTTTATATTAGACTGTATTAGATTATATTTTGCTAATGTTTTTGGAGATAATCCATGACAATCTTTAAGCTATTTTGCATCTATATTATTTGGATCCAATGAGCCTTTATAAGGTTGACTTAATCTTTCTCTGTAATAATCATATGTATATCTTAAATTAGCTCTTTCACATTTAAATTTCTATAACTCTAATTGGTATTCAACGATTGGCGGCATCTTTCCATTTTCCCACTCTTCATCATCAGCAAATTGTTTAGTAACGCTATTAATCAACTTACCTGTTACATCATCTGTAATATAATGGAAACCGTATTTATGCTGAAATTCTTCATTAAGTTGTTTAACCTTATCGTCGACATCTAATAAATACTATCCATAATTAATAGGTCTTATAAAATATCCTGTAGGAACACCATTTCTATCGAACTCCATGAACTATTTCTACCAATTACGGGAAAGTTTTTTACTAAAATCATTAGCTTTTTTATATGCGTTTACTATTTTTGATCTTTCTTTATAACTTTCCTTTAATGTTTTAGATTCAGCATATTGTATTAAGTCAAATGCAGCTTTTATAAGAGGACTTTGAGATCTTGCATTGTTTGATGTAAACTAATACCATGTATTTATATCACCATACATTGCATTTCTATGAAGATAATCTTTCAATACTTGCTTCATATCTTCTTTTGTTTGATCTTCACTTGTTATAACCTCATTATCTACAATTTCATCTACTATTTTATCTGTGACCACAACTAGAGCTTCTTTCCATAGATTATATGCACTGTCTATAGATGCTTCTACTTCTTTTTTTAGTGCTCTATTGTTAGCAGTCATGTCTCTATCATTGACAGAAGGTATTTCATTTTTAACAAGATTTGAATAGAATGCAATAGAATTTTGATACATTAACACAAGATTGTCTGGTGTAATACCATCATAAGGTGTAGATAACTATTGTTGCTATTGTAAGAATCCAAGAACTGTACTTGAAGCAGCTTCTCCAGTTAAATTATCAACAATACCTATACTTTGTATAGCCATGTTTAAAGCAGTATTTATAGCTAATTGGTCATCCTATAACTGTAATTCATTTATAGTCTCAAATACTTCATTTTGAATCTATTCACGTTTTGCAGATTTATTAGGTAATTTTTTATACGCTTTATATAGTATAGAAAATTGTCTTTGTATTTTAGATTTAATTTCACCTTGTTGAGCAGTAGAATCAAATATAGTAGGAGCATTTTCTTGATATACAACTTTTAATTTAAAATCCTATGGGAACATTGACTACATAAGTAAATCCATAGCATCTTCATAAGCAGTATTTTTATATTTACCTATTGACGTAGCTATGGTTTTTATGACTTCATTAATAAAGTTACGAACTTTCTAAAAGAATGAAACGTCTTTCTTTTCTGTTTTAATTTCTCGTAACTTTTCTACAAATTTCATATTGGACAATTCTGCCAAGAATTCATATATGTCAGTTAAACCGTAATCTTTTGCTTCTTCCCCTAAAGCTTTTTTAACTTCAGATAAAAGTTTCTCAAGTTTAGATTTTAACTCTTCATTACCATTTATAGTTTCTACTGTAACTGCATGTAATAATTCGTGCATTATCGTCTATGTAAGACTATTTGAATAGTTATTGTCGTTTCTAAATGTTGCGTAACTATTTATCTGTACTACATGTCTGTATGCATCATATCTTGCAGCGGTATTCAAAGGTAACAATGTAGTAAATTCAAAAGAGATATGTTTACCCTTTAGTGCTTTTGCTATAGCTTTGGCTATAAGACGTTCATGTGTACTATCTCCTCTTACTTCTCTTAATATCTCTTTCATTACTGCTTCAGTATCAGATTCAGAGAATGGAGAGTTAGCATTTTGTTTACCAAATATTATAGACTACCAATGAGCAACATCTTTCTTAGACTTAGGTTCTGTATATATTATAAGACGGTCGTGTTTTTTATCATACTAAAATTTAAGTTCGTGATGTTTAAATTTAGATTCAAAATCTTTTCTTATATTATTTTTAATATGTTCACGCTCAAGTTTATCCATCTTATAATAACTACCAGACAGATAACGCTTTTTATTGTCTTCGATAAAATTATACATCTATTCTCTTTCCTATTGACTTACCGTATCTTGTTTAGATTCGTATATACTGTCGTTTTGATCAGAAAAAGGACCTTTATTATCTATTGACTTTATTTGATTCGACCGTTTAACTACCCACTATTTTGTAGGTTTTAAACCATGATTATCACCTTCTTTATCGTATCTTTCTATTAATACTGAATCGTATTTATCATTGCGTATCAATTCATTTTCATAATCAGTATATTCATTTATAGTTTTAAACATTCCACTCTTAACGCTACTGTAACCCGGATTTCGCATATTTAAATACACAGGCATTGTTATTGATTTTTTATATCTAAACGCCTTTTCTTTTGTGTCAGTGAAAAAGAATGAATGATAATCATGTACCAAATGTTTTCCAAAAGATCCATCTTCATCAAATTTAAATGTATCAAACACGTTTTGTGTACCATGCCATAATACCTAAGGTTCACCATTTTCGTCAACTGCTTTTGATACATCTGTTTTATCTTCTTTAGTCCAGTCACCAAACCAGTTTGTAAAATTAGATGTATACACCTTAGCTTTAGCTTTTAATGCTGCTTGTCTATCTCCATTATAATTATCTAAAAGAGATTTAAATAGAATGGAATCGGCGCCAGTAGGCGCCTTATCCAAACTATATCCATTATTCTTGTCCCAGAGGAAATAAGCAGCGTCCTCACCGAACAAACTTGTTAATTCATCAAACTCTTGTTTGACTTTTTTATTACTTAAATTTGGGCAAAATGCATTCATTATTTACCTCCTTTACAATGATTTTTAATTTCTTCTGCTTTTTTCATATCTTCATCTGACATACCTAATTCTTTTAAGAAATCAGTTTGACGAGTATCTTCTATAGTGTCTGTTATTGTTATTTTATCACTTAAATCAATCTAGTCATCATTAAAATAAAGATCAATATTTAATATTGAATCGTCATATATTTTATCAAGTATGTCTCTTTGTTTATAAGTTAAAGATTCTATGAAATTTAAAGTCTTTATCAAATGATTTGGAATTTCCATTGTTTTTTCTTTCACGCCTTCTTGTATAGCAAAATTATTTTCAATATCAAAAACTGTCCATCCTGTTAAACGTTTCACCTTCTTTGCAAAATCACCAAAATAATAATCCTCGTGTACTATTGTAATTCCGGCATTTTCAGGCTTTTCCAATTCATCCATAAATTTACTTGTTTTATATAACAAATTCAATATTTCTTTACCGCTTACATTTGATAAAGATTTGTCATTTATTTCTATATGTAATTCTTGAATAGCATGATTAATATTGTCATTACCTACTATATCTGTAGTTTGATCATTAATAATAAACTATTTTTCTATCTATTTTAATGCATCAGTATAATTCTTAGGTAATTTATTACTTGTAGATTGTATAGAGTTTCCTGTATTATTTGAATCTGTATTATCAACCTAGTCTGTATTGGTTTCAACGTTAGATAGCTCTGCCTAAGTCTTATTAAATACGTCCTCTATTGCTTTTAAGGCAACTTTAGATTTATCATCTCCAACATACTGTTCACGTTCAACCCATTTGCCATCTTTATATATCTTATATTTTTGTATATCTCTTGTACCAACTCCTGCAAATTTCTTAGTAAGCACAGGTGTAGATTCTTCTTCAAACATCTTAGATTCTGGATTGTATTTATACCACTTTTCACTATTTAAATCAAATACATGCGTAGGTTTATTTAGAGATATACCTAATTGTACTGCAGTATTTGTACCACCAGATACGCCATTTTTAGCAGAATTCATAGAAGCTATTGCAAACACTCCATCAGAAGACGATACCTGATAGAAATTACGTACTTGTAAGTTTCCTTGAATTGTATTATCATAACGTTTTCCAAGTAATTCAAATATTTTATCTCTAGCACTATCCATTTCTTCTTTAGATAATACTGCGGCTTTAATACCTTTCCTGTTTAAAGAACTAGATAATGTTTGATTTCCTTGATCTCTATAGTGATTTATCTACTTCACACCCGCCTTTCTTGCATAATAATCCCAAGCAGTGTCTGCACCATAAGCACCTCCAGAATTCATAACAACTTCGTCCATAGAATCAAATCCAAGGTTATTTTCTTTTGGTTCTGGAATTGTTGTATCTGGTAAGGATTCTACAGGACTATTATTAGGCTCATATGACATTAATTCTGTTAACTTTTCGTAACCAGTTCTTTGTAATAATTCTGGATTTTTTCTTATTACTTTAGCAAAATTATCAATATAATCCATAGGATTATCTACTACATTCTTTTCTTTATATTGTAATTCACTTGGTGCAGTAGTCATGTTAAATACGTCAGAAGCCATTGTGTTTTCAGCATAGTTAAAATTCCAACCATATTCATATATTTTCTATTTATGACCAGAATCATAACCTCTTTTCTTTAACTAAACATATACAGGACAACGTAAGTTTTCATCAGCATTTCCAACATACGTCAAAAGTCGATATAATATAAAATTAGATGGGTCGTTTCCACGAACGCCAGGTATTCTCACAGTGACATATTTTGGAGCTTTACTTCTAACATTTATACCGCCAGTAACCATTATATTAGTATCATTATATATTATAGTACTTTCTTTGGTTTTTCCTGACAGTCTTCTTGCCCATTTATAATCCTAGAAATTGTTAGCTACAAGATCATCAATATTCATATCTGAATCGAAATCTGACTATGTTAATATATTTTCAACATAGCTTGACATACTCTGATAATCAGTATCTATTTCTCCTCTAATCCATGCTGGCGGAACATATTTAAACAAATTATTCCATCCTGCATATTCACCAGAAGTCATATAAGCATATACAATAAGGTCTCTTGCAAAAGCTCTTACAAATTGATCAGAATCATTTAACAAATCCTCCCATCCATCTATAAGCATATCTGAATTAGAAGAACTGTCTCCTACTCTATCCGCAATAGCTATAAAAGCAGGTCTATCATATCTTTTACCGTTTACTAATACAGGTTCATATTCTTGAGAAGAATAAATCTGCTGTATTAATTGGTTATTAGCAAGTCTTTTATATTTGTCATTCTGTCTTATAGCTGCGTTCAACATATTAAGACGTCTAGCCATACATCTCTTTCCTACAAATAAATTAGTTATATCCTAATCAGTCATATGTAAATATTGTTTAGCATAGTCTGCAATATATTGAGCTTTAATTTGTGTTTGAACAGCTTTACTAATTGCTTCAAGTTGCTGAACGTTTAGACTTTCACTTTCAGGATTAAGTTCATTATATATACGTGTAATGTATGCTACAAATGCACTATTTGCATTAAACGTCTAATTGCCAAGTATGGTTAATGGTAATGTACAAGCATAATCAGTTTTAGTCTTAATCCAAGAACGTTCTGCAAGATTATGTAAAGAATCCATATCCCACAAAGAATCTTCGTCCTTTCCATAAAACATTCTATAAAAGTCCGCTCTATACTTATGTATAGCTAAGAATGATTTACCTTGTTTCTTAGTATCAATTTTTGTTTTCTATACAAGATTTCCTAAAGCTATTGAATATTTTTCAAGAGTTTTCCAAGCATAGAATACATCACGTTGAACTTCTCTTACATCATATTCAACTCCATTTACTGTAACTTTTTTAGCACCAGGATGTGTAGCTATTTCTTTAAGTACATCTTTTTTATCTTTAATTATATTAACAGCACTTATTTTCTATAGAGTATATTTTTGATTACCTTCTGTATAAACTTTAAGTACATCTTCACTTACTTCACTTTCAAGTAACCAATTTAATATAGCATTTGCTACAGCTTCTTTTTGTGCGCTATAAACAGTTTTAAATTTGTTTTCATCTCGCATAAATTCACTGTTAGCAGAATTACTTGCATTAGCCATATCTCTAATTATAGGTTGTGCTAAGAACCACATTGCAGCCTCACCAAATCCACTACGTATGAGTAAGTTAGACATATTATATGTAAACTGATTAATATTCATTTTACTAATATAAGGGTCTTTTACAATATCCACATGAGCATTGATAAATGCAGAAATCCAAGAGTCTATATAATTATTGTCAATATCTACAAGTTTATCGAAATCAAGAATTCCTACGGACTCAGTAAATGTACTACGTTTAAACCTTACTCCAAAGCATCTAGTTAATACCTGATTCGTAACGTTAAGAGCGTAAGGACCAATACCAGATTTACCAGTAATATAATCATTTCTACGTATAACCTGTTCATGTAATGAACCAAAATTATATACTCTAGATTTATTAGAACCTTGTTCTGGTATCTATTCTGCTATATCAGTAAGTAAATCAGTATCATTATCAATAGACTTATATAGAGAATGAATTGAATTATCAGTATCTTTAAGTAATGTCATCATTTGATTCAATATATTATTCTGATGATATTCAGCACTATTTGGATCAAACTGATCATGCGATACTGTTTTTCCATCTTCGGATTTCTTATAATTAAATGATGCTAAATAAAGGTGGTCAATATCAAACATTTGTGTTAACTCATTGTTACCAATGAGATCAGACTATATCTTCACTATTTCTAGTGTCGTGCGTTTCGTGAGATTTTCTTTCCTCACTACCCCAACTTTTCTTTTCATATAACTTTCTTGTTCGTTGGTTTAAATCGAATTGAATTTTATGTACCATTGACGGTACTTGTTGAACATACGGTTTCACAATGTCTATAAATTTCAAACCTTGTTTTGTTCCACAACAAATAGAAAAACTGTCTTCTTTTCTACCCTCATGAAACATATAAAACTATACGTCCCAAACTTCTTTAAAGTAATCAATTATAACTTGAACTTCTTTTTTAGGTAAGCATGTTGCTATTTTAATATAAAATCCATGTATTTTTCCAGTTTTAGACTTTCTTATATTTATATACCCATCATCCATATACCAAATAGCTACACCTAAACTATCAAGTCTATTTAAAAGTTTTCTATTTCCTATAACTTTTTTAGGTTTATAAAAAACACGTCTTAATACTTTAGCAAAAGGCGTCATATAAAGTTTCATATAGTATACAGTTACATTAGGATTGTAACCACATGTTTTTATATAACTCTTTAAACCAGTATTTCTTATTCCTTTATTATTAAATTGCTTTATTTTCCACTCCAAATAATCTTTTTGAGCTTCACAATGTGCAATTTTATATACGTTATTATTACTAATTGAGCCGTCGCCCAACAATGCGCCTATCATAAGGCTTCTTGATTCTTTATTAAATTTTGTTCTCATATTCGTTATTATCCATTTAGGAAATTTTTATCTTTAATTAGTCGTTGAACCTTCCCTTAAAGGGCTTGGCTGCTGATTGTCCACTTGATATGGATTTCCCAGCAATTAACACGATTTTTTATATTATACTGGTTCGAACATTGATATTGTTTATCCGAACCAGTTATTTTTGTAAATTCTTCTGGTAATATTATAGTAGATTTTACAGCAGGTATTACATCTACAAAACGTAACGCATGTATTGATGATTGAGCCTGTGTAGGAATACGATATCCAATAGTATTTGATTTAGCATCCTATCCTATAATACCATTATCTATAAGCCATTGTCTTGCTTCATTAAATGACAAACCTTTAGGAAGTATATTTTCAAAATAATCAATAGATATAACAGCATCCATACTGTGATCTTTATTAATCATTTGTAGTTTTTTACCACCATTTATACTAGGTGCCATATTTTTATCAGACTATGTATTTCCACCTTTTGTTTGTGAATCTTCTATAGCAAATACAGAACGTTGTACAAACGAATTACCTGGAGTTATAATATTTATTATTCTTTTACTTATAGAAGATATTAATATACTTTCGATCCATGTAGAATCAGAAGTAGCTGCAATAGGACATTTAAAGTTACCATTTTCATCTAACTACAATGCTTCTATCAATCCTCTATTAGCATTTCTAGAAGAAAGTTGACTAATTAAATAATCACTTAATTTTTTATTGTCAACTTTTCCATTTTCATCTATACCGAATTCTTCTTTTACTTTTTGATATCCTATCTCAGTAAGTTTATTAATACTTTCCATCAAAGAGTCAAGAATCTACATGCCAGTTACTTTTTCACCAGTAGTATTACTTACATAATTATTTCTAGCTGTACGTAAATTCTATAATACTACTTTTACCATCTGAGTACCCAATGCTGTTGTATCGCCTTCCTCAGGATCTGTATTCTACTGTCTACGTAAGAATCCATATTCCTATGTATATGTATTAAATTTATCACTAATAGCGCCATCTTTATATTCTACAGCACCTTGTGATCCGACTTTTACAGCAGATGTCATGAATAACATATCTACCTTTTCGTTAAGCATTTTATTATATATTCCATGCATATTACCTGTAGAAATACAAGGGAATAATGGGAACAATGCAAATTTATTATAATAAGCAACAGCTACATCAGATTCCTCTTCACCATTCTATGTATGATCTCTAAAACCATATGCTGTATATTTGGTAGATACTATATTAACAGCATCATAAATAGTATTATATGCTTCCTGTTTATCCATCCAGTTATATTTATCTGCACTTCTTAAAAGATCAAACGCTTTCTTTACTCGTCCTGTTAATGCTCCACGTAAGCGTAAAAGATTTTCACACATCTAATCTGTTATATATGCAGCACCATCGGCAACATTTATCTTGCCTGTATATGCTTTATAGAATTGATGACCTTTTTCCGCAGCTTTTTGTAAAGCTTTTTTATCATCATCAGTAAGTCTATCGTCATTTAATAATTCATTAACAGGTTTTTCATACGCTTTAATCCAACTATTGCTTCCAAGATTACTTTCCATTACAATAGCATACATATCTCGTATAGCATTGTCTGTAAACATTTTATCAAGTTTATCAAATACATCAGAAGATGATTTAACTTCATAGTCTTTACATTCAGCACAAGTATATGTAGTTTTCATATCTGGCATATTCTCCACATTATCATCACCTGTAGACACCATACCACCAATACGTTTTTGAATATCAAATGTACTGTCTTTAATATGGTTACCTTCATATAATACTTTAAATAAAGCAGGGTGTCCGCTAAAACATCTTTGTACTTCCTATGAAGCCATTATTGATTTAGTAGTAACATCACCTAAAATAGAAGCTATCGCCAAACTTTTAGCCATTCTAAGTCTTGTTTGTTTTGCAGGACCATTCTTTAATTTCTACCAAGCTTCTATAGATTCAAATATTCTATCTGCAACATATTGTACTTGATCTTGATTTAACATATGTGTATCAAGATTTGACATACTATATTTTAAATCTTTTGATATTTTAGTATCATACTTCTTTGTAATAGAATTATATTCACCTATATCTTGTCTAGAAACTAAACCTAAATCTATAGCATTTTGAACCTCTAATCTATATTGAATATTTAAAGTATATGCCATAGTTAAACGCTGCCTTTCTAAGAACTATTCATCGGTTTCACCCTAACGCTTTTCAAACAAGTACTCATTAGCTAATTCCAACATTTTTTTACTTGATTCAGTAGGATCATTAAGATTTATGGTTTTGAATGTTCCATCATCATTAAACATAGGATGATTGTTTTTATCTAACTATACAATTTCAGTTAATGATAAAAATCTTGTTCCATTTGGTTCTACTGTTACAGTTTTGCCATTTACTTCAACTTTGTTATTTGTATGATAATTCTTTATATAAGCAGATTTTGGAAGTACTTTACGACCTTGTTTAGTATAACCAGGAATGTCTTCGTCCTTATAACCAAGGTCTTCCATACATTGTTGTATAGCAAGTCTTTCTCCCTTGGCATATTCAAGCATTTGATCAAGTACCTAGTTAGATGGACGTATGTAAGCTTCTTTATTGTGCCACATTATTGTAGGTATGTTTTCAATAATACCTGATTTTGAATATTTCATACCAGGAAGTTCTATACCAGACAAGCACATCCAAGTACCTTTATCAGCAAGTGTTGGGAATATTAAGAAACCTTGTTGTATCATAGCCATCTTAGCCGTATAATCATCCACAATAGGTTCCTTTTTATATTCAGTACCACCGTCTCCTCTATTATCAGTCTTAGATCCTACGTATATATGAGTATTTATATTAAAAGATGATTTTTTATCCAATAGTTTCTTTAATATTATAGAACCTGAGAAGAAATCGCCGGACATATCAAGATTATATCCAAATTTGGTCAATGTATGTACAAGTGGATTATTCGGATCTCTTGTATTAAGAGCATTTACAATATGAGATATACTATTATTCTAAGATACCGCATGAAGTTTTTTACCATTCAAGCCTAATGTCATAGACTCTATAGTATTTCTGTTATATATACCCTACTGATTTCCGAGTTCTTTTACAAATCCATTTTCAGTATAAGCATTGTTTATAAGTTTTTCATCTATACTACCATCTTGTCCAACGAACTTATATAATCTATCTATAAATGAACCAATTCCATCTACACCTTTATCTGTTAACAATCTCTATAATGCTTCAACATCTGTTCCACAATATTTTGTAGATAACATATTGTTAAGAGCATCTTTTGAGAAAATAATACCAATAGTATTCAACTTATCAATGAATTGAGTCTTAAGAGATTCTATATCATCAAATACAGACTTTGTATATTCAACACCATCTATTGTGAATGATTCATTTGAAGATGTTAATCCATCTCTAAGTTCCTATATAAAATTAGCAGTTCTACTAAATATATCTGTATTATTAGCACCTCCCATTCCTTCTCTAAATACAAGATGGCCTTGTTTATCGCGCTCTCTTTTAAATACAGATACTTGGCCAGATATTAGGAAAGAGGTCCATTGTTTAGAATACATACGTTTATCTCTATCCAAAGAACTTGAACCTACTGTTATCTCTTTACCATACTCTTGTTTTCTAGATATGGATGTAATAAAATCTATTTTAAGACTTCTAAGAGCACATAATATAGATGCACAATAAGATTCTGCACTATAATTTATATTAATACTTCCGTCTTCATTATGTTTGTAACACTGTTTATATAAACCATAGAATTTGTTATAAATATATTTATACATTTCTCTTCTTTCTGACAATCTCTTTAATTCATTGTCAAGATCTTGTAAAGAAGAACAATAATGTAAGTCATTAACAAGAGTATTAAATACTTCTATCATCGGCATAAATGTAGGAGATAAGAATTTATTCTTGGACAAATCATAGTCCAATACTTTATTTCCATCCTCATCATTATCCCATCTTAAATACGGAACAGTAGATAAAAAGAATTTTACATTTTCTGGAAGTGAATCAAGCTTAGATGTTTCAAATGAGGCTTTATCATACTGGTCTATGTTTTTACCCATAGCCTTTTCTGTTTCATCATCTATTTGTTCATCACTAACAACATCTTCCATCTTGCCAGAATAAGCAGTTATTGCAGATTCTATGTATTCATTTATCTTATCTAATAATATATCAAGTTTTGGATATACTTTTGTGTATCCGGTAGCAATACCTTTTTTATTCTTTATGAGTACATTTTCACTACTAAATACTTCTCTAAACGCTCTATGTACGTCATCTATCTCAGATTCAGCAAGGCCGTTTCCACACAATTCATCAATAATATCCTAAGATATATTCTATACAAATTGCGTAGAATTTTTAATCTTATATTGTTTAGCATTAATAGAATCAAGATCCATAGAAACAGCTATCCAATAACCAAGAGCATTGACCATTTCTTTAACATCACCAGAGTTGGCAAGATATTTAAAGTCCACACTCTTATTTTTATTTTTTACTGTATAATAAAGATTATCGCCAAAAAGTTTATTAAATCGTTTACGTTTGCTTTCAGATATCTCCTTGTTTGCATATTTTCCACGATTTACTTCAGACACAATGTTCCTAAGATTATATGCATTCTTAAAGCCCAATTTCCAAGTAATACCTAATTCAAATGCAAATTGTCTGAACCATGTGAATGGTTTTTTATACCATTTTGCTTGTTTTATGGTATCTTTATTTGTCATATAATCCATATACATGTCTGCGTACGCCTCTGCAATTTTTCTATCAGATAACGTCTTACCATTTTTAGCTCTGTATATATCGTAAAACTCTTGTCTAACTTTATCCGGTAATATAAGCTCCATTATTCTATGAAATGCCTCGTGATATGCAACACTTCTAGGAGCATACGTTGACAATTTAATCATCTAATCACAACATAAACCTATAGCATACCGATCATTTCCTAATTCTTCAAGATATTTATTCTATACAAATTGTACAAAATCGTGACTACCAAATACTTTATCAAAATAATCATATACTGATTGTATAAATTCATTATTGTGTGAATTGGTGCTTAGTTTCTGTCCACTTTGTGCAAACGTAAGATTTCCTAATGATCTAAAATTACGTTTCTTCTATTGAACATGTTCTTCTTTTACCTATTTAACAACTGCTTGTTTGGTAGTATTTATTTCTTGATTCTTATCTATAACACCAAAATTATCTATATTTAATTGTGTATATGATCTTCCTATAGCTCTTGTTTGTAATATATTATTACGTAACATATAACCCAACCATGTAGAACCTTTACTTCCGTCATTATTCTGATGGGTAAAATCTTCTCTTGTAAACATATATCCATTAGGAAGAGTAATAGAAGAAGCATTAGTATTTTTAAATGTTGTTCTAAGTGATGAGAATATAACATCATTTGATGACATGAGGTTTTCATTAAGCAATCTTGCATTTACATTATTGCTCATTTTAGAAACAACTTTTACTAATTCATCAAGTTGTGTTTGTATGTTATAGGTTTTTTTACCTATTATAACAGTACCGTTTGTATTTAATACAATTCTATTACTGATGTTATTATATGGAGATAATTTCTTCTAATCGGAAGGATCTGTCATATATAATCTTTGACGTAACAATCCATATATATCATAACCATCAACATATTTATTTCCTTGTATATATTGCTACATAAGATATACAAGACGTTTTGCAGAATCTTCTCCTATATATCCAGTTTCAATAGGTACACCTATATACTGATTATTACCTGTAGCATAAAAATAAATAATAGCACCATTATTAATAGCAAGATGTTGCTTCTAATATGTATCATCAAAACCTCCAATACGTGTACGTAAATCATGTCCTGCATACACATCATAAGACATAGTACCTTTGCTTTTATTTAATGTAAAAGCGGCTACACCTATTCTGTTTTCTTTTGATGTCTATATAGTATATAGATCCTGCTCATTGTCATGTCCTTTAAATAAGAAGTCTGTTACTGGATGTATACCAGTAAGTTCATCATATTTAATACTTCCTTTATTTGTACTAAGAGTGAAAGATATCTTTTTATTTGCATCTTTGGAGACTACTTCCAATGCACGTTTTACTATCTTAGAGAATTTACGATTTACATTGTTTACTTTACGTATACGATCTAATGTCTCTTCTCTAGAAGATGGTTTATATCCTTGACTAATCAATAATGGAAGATCTGCCCAATTCTTTTTGCCGTTTTTATCAGTGTACTCAACATATAACATAACATCTCCTTGCTTAATATCATAACCATAACCACGGCTATTTGTATAGCGTTTTGATTGTTTAGCTATATAGAAAGATACTTTAACTCTTTCAAGGAAATCTGGCTTCTGAGACATATTATAATATGAGTCATTATATAACATAGCATCCCATGCTGGATTATGTGCAGTAGTTTCACTATATAGATCGGTCCACTTCTAAGAAATTCTATTTATAGCTTCAGCTTCACTAGTAGGAGCTTTTGGATAAACTTTGTCTTCCTACATTCCAAACTGTTCATTGAAGTCTTTTATAAGATCTTGTCCTTCCTGTATCTTTTCTTTTAATGCCGTCTTTTGTCCTTCATCTGTAATTGTTTCAGAGAACTTTTCAGCATTGTTAAGAAGTTTTTGGAAATATACATTTAATAATGTATCATACCAATCCTACAATACAGGTCTGTTATGTAAATCATTTAATACATGATTATAAAAAGTATTTGTCCAACTTTGTATTGTATGGAATAAACTTATATATTTTTCAGCATTTCCTGCTACTGTCTATATATTATTTTTACCTGTATTTGTATTATCTATTACAAAGTTTTCAAGCCACCATTTATTTACAAACTTAGACATTTGTCCGAAGCTTTTTGTATTCTCTGCTAATTTTTCCATCGCAGAAGCTATAAGCTCTTCTTCTTTAGTAACATCTACTTGTCTTGCTTCTGGATCTTTTAATACTGCATCTAGAGCAGTTTGTGCATCAAATATAGTCTAATATAATTTAATTACATTTTCATGTTCTACTTCTGTAGTAGGAGTAAGACCTGATACAATATCTAACATTTGATCGAGTTCTTGACACATAAATGATAAACGACCAACTTTGTCCTAAATCTCAATAGGAACTATCTCTTGTTTAATAGATATGTCATCGTTTCCATAGAACTATTTATTCTCCTCCTATTTTTGTATAAGGTCATTAATTTCATTAATCTTATTAACAACGCTTTTATAGTTGGATTGTAAGATACTTATGTAATATACATATTGTTCTTCTGACGGTTGTTCAGTTACATCAGTTAAATCCATTATCTTATACTATTCGGAATTTAATTGACGTGCCAGGTTATTATATGTCTCAATTTGTTCGTTTAACTCTCTAACAACATTTTCAGCTTCTTTGCGTTTTTCAGCTAAAACTTCTTCATCTGACTTATTAGTATCTACGTCTATGAAATGTATTTTACCATCTACCTTTTGTACACCTATTTCATTATTTTTAGTAATATCACATGTTATAGGTAATACTTTTGAAGACTTAACTTTCTGTCCAAACTTATCAGATAATATTTTTTCTATTTGCTGCAGCATTTGTTTTTCACGCTGATGTATAGTATATATTACACCAAATCCAGGACGTTTATCCCATCTAGGTTTGATTGATGTGTATGAAGATAATACATCAATAACATGTAAATTTCCAGCATTGTCTATACATATAATATCTGCTTGTGATGCTGTTTTAGTATTTACATCATACAACATTTGATTTGCACAAATTATCTTATAATTAGCCTTTTCGAATGCGTTTTTTAATGCACGTATATCATCTACAAATTCATCAAATCCTATAAGAGTTCTTGCTTGTTTTGCAGCGTCTTCATTTCCTGTTAAAATACCCAATACAGAATTTCTGGTTACCTGTCCTGCTATAATACTAGCACTAGGTCTGAACATAATCTAATGCGTTACAGCAGCTTCTTCTACACCCTCAACGTTTCTATACTTTACATATAAATCTACTGGAAATCCGAAAGGAGCTTGTTTTTCAAGTTCTGCTTTAAATGATTCATCAGAAGTATTACTTGCTTTGAGTTGTTGTACTCTATATTTAGAGTCTTCATTTCTTATAGAAGGATTATGGTCATAAGACTCTGTATTTCTACATATTACTACACCATTTTCTGTATTTACAAAAATATTCTAATATGTAGATATACCTTCTATTATATTGTGTCCGTCATTTTGTATAGTCTACTGTATAGTAGAATATAGATCAGTTTCTGGAACAATAGTTTTAGACATATCTACATATCCATATTGAGCTATTTCCTCAACTGAACTTAAATTATTCAATATGCCAGAATTAAGTAAGGCCTATTTTGCAGCGTATTTACTATATAATTCTTTTATTGCCGGAAGAACACTATCTATATCTATATCTTCTGCAATTTCTTTCAAATCTTCTACGAACTGAGCTATCTTATACGTAGACGTCTTAGCTTTCTACAATAAATAATTTGCAGCTTGTGCTAATTGAGGAAGTGCTGGAATAAAAGAACCATATGCATTTCGTCTAAGTTTTCTTTTATTTTTTTCATATATCTCTTTAGCTTTAGCTTTACGACGTTCATATTTTTCTTTCGATTTAGCTAAATTTCCTTCACGTTTAGTACGAGTTTCCTCCCATTTTGTTTTAGGTTGTTCAGGCACAACAGGAGCACCTATAGGATCTTCTTTATCTTGTTTTACAGGCTTTGCTTCAGGTGTTTTTGATCGTTCTTCCTCAAGCTATTCCATATATTTAGTTATAAGATCCCCTTGATAAGCATCAGCTACCATCCAGTTTAGTTTAGCATTCTATCTATCAGCTTCTCTTATCTTATTGACTCGTGTCTTATAATCATTATTCTTTACCTCCTCCTCATTATATTCAGAAGTAGTATCTTCTTTTTGTATCTTTTCAGCCTCTTCTTTATTTCCATTCATCAAAGCTTTAAGATATCTAGATTGTTTGTCTGCCTCTCTTTTATATTGTGCAGGATTGTATTCATATTTTCCTTGTTTATTTTTAACAAGTCCATATGAGAATTGATTCAAATAAGAATCTGTAACAGCTCTGTCTGCAGCTAAAGCTACACTATTTAATTCTAACTGTTGAGCATTATCTTCATTTACATTTACTATATCTTGTATAGAATTTATAGCATTTAATAGATCAGCATCAGTAGAACCTAAATTCAACTCTGGATCTATTTCCATTAATTGCTGTTTAGTTTGCTTTATCTATTCTATAGTACTATTTAATATAGTTTTGCTGTCTGGACGTTTTGTTTTTAATTTAAGTTTATTTGATAAGAAATCAAAAAACTCTTTAGCTGTATTCTATTGACCTTTAAACTTAAGCAAAGCTTTAAGTCTATTAACAACTCGTGTCTTTTCTTTTATATATTGTCTATAGTTATCAAGACCTATTTCTTCTGCATCGTTCTAAGCCTATTCTTTTATCTTCTAAAGCTTTGATTTGAACTCAGACGTATTAGTATCTATACCGTCTTTTTTAGCTTGTTCTATGGCTTTATTTACAGCCTCATTGCCAGCTTTTACTCTAGCTTGTGACAATGCTAAATCAATAGATATATCTCCACTTCTAGCTGCAGTAATAATATCATCTACAGCTTTATTAAATTCTGTACTTCCGTATATACTATTTAATTCTGAGTTATTCTACGTAGTTTGTGAAGTATTCTATATACGTTGCTGATTTAAGTCATATAAATCTGCTATAGCTACAGCATATTCTTTTGTACCATATTTAATACCTTTCGCTTCCAATTTTGCTTTAATATCTTCATTTTTAGTTAAAGACATTACTCCATTAGCAGCGGCTATTTTTTCATCGTAATCATCTTGTGTATATTCAGGTTCCTCCCTTCTACGATCGTTCTGATACATGTTCACCATAGCTTCTTTTACTTCAGCTTCTCTATTATTCATAGCTTGTTCAGCAAAAGCAACATTGGCAGCTCTGTCTAAACGATTTCTCTCACGATTCATTACAGCAGATTCTCTTATAAACTAATCAGTACGATACTGATTATACATATTCTTTGCATTTCCGTAGAAGTTTACAATCTGTCCTGGGTGAAAACCGCCCATTCCACCTAATGCAAAACCTCCTTTAACGTTCTGCCAGAATTCAAGATCATCATCAAGTTTAGAATTACCAATACCCATTAATGACAAATAAGCTTCGGCTACTCTTCCGCCTTGTGTAAAGTCATTAAAAATAAGATCACCAAGTGAAGCATTACCAAAACCATATTTAGATGCAAAGTCTTCTTTAGAATTCAAATACTGAACACCCTCTTCTGCACCTTCAGACATGGCCTACATCATACCTCTACGTGCAGTATACATTCCGTATCTTGCTCCAATACGCATCCAATCTTTAGGTAACAGTTTATCATATACCTTTTGGTATTTATTCATTGTACGTTCACCAAATACACGTAAGAACTCTTTTGTTTCTGGTGTTAACAATTTAGATCCAAGATGTGCTGCTTCTCTAACGCCAGCTCCTGCTGCACCAAATACGGTTCTTCCTCCAAATCCAAAACCTAATGACTCTCCTACTGTAGCTCCAGCGTCATATCCTGATTTAAGTCTATCTTTAAGTGTATTAGAAGCTCTTCTAAATCCATTTGAATATGTTCCAGGTTCAGTATCTTTTAGCATTTCTTTAGCTTCTCCAGATACTTTAGATATAACTTTACCTGCTTTTGTCTATGCAACTTTATTAATAAGTTTACTTGACATTATTTTTTTACCTGCACCATCAAGAGCAACCTCTCCAAATTTAGATATGGGTTTTGTTGGTAAAAAGTTCATCGCTAATTGTACAGGCATTTCACCCATTGTACGTGCATTATCGGCCCAGAATTGCGCTTTTAATCCTTTTGTAGAATTAAGCATTGCTTCACGAAGTCTAGGATCATTATTCTTAGTTATACCCATTTCAAAATCCTGGATCACATTTTTATAATCCTCTTCGGTACTAACAGGTTTACCTTTTTCATTTACACCAGAATAAAATTTATCCTTTATCCATTCCTCTGAACGACCTTGTTTTCTCCAATATGCAATACTTTGTCTCTTTAAATCTTCTAATATATCTGTTTTAGCTTGTGGATCATCATTAAATGCAGAAATTACACCTATTGCATCATATAGCTTATCTTTTCTCTTTTCTCCTATTTCTGAGTAGTTTTCTGCAAATCCACCTCTAATTTGTCCAGGAATTGCTAAAGCACCTCCAGCATTTACAATAGCTGCTCCTAATTCTGGATGTCCTACCATAGATACTGCAGCTCCTGCTGCAAGTGATCCATATTGTATAGCATTAGAAGCTATTTGGTCAGGAGATGAATTTGAACTTCCTATCATACCTGGAGCGACATACATCCAATAATTCTTACTGAACAAACTTGCATTTTGATTAGCTTCTTTTGCTTGTGTATATGCATCAGCAACTTTAAAGTACTATTGTAGTTTATCTTGTACTTTTGCAGTATTTTTATATTGCTCGTTATATTCTTTATTTTCAGCATCGATCTACTTTAACGTATTGTTTGCAATAGTTAAATCGGTCATTAAGCTTTTTTGATTCTTTTCGTAATTTTGTTGATATACAGGAGTGTTGTCATCAATATTATTTTTATTATGATCGCTCATGTAAAAATCATAGTCTGACAACATTTGCTTTCGTCTAGAATCCTATACTTCTTTTCTAAGATGCGCTTTCTATTGCGAATTTCCTATAGATAATTCTTTAAGTCCATCCCATAATGTAGTAGCAACTGTACGAAAAATTCCATCACGATTATACACATAATCTATCTTGTATTCTTCATCAAGCTATTTCAATGTAGGATCTTGCATTTTTTGCTTGATCGCATTTATTTGATTATTGTATTCTTGAATCTATTGTTTTATTTGATTGTATTGATCTTTAAAATCACGATCTTCTGGAGATTTTACACTTGCTGCCTCCATTAACAATTGCTTTTGATTTTCAATTATATTTATATTATTTTGATAATCAAGCATTTGTTTATGTGCATCAGTTGCAGCTTTCTTTAAGTCATTATATGATTTTTTACCGGTTAATTCTGTTAAGTGTACTCCTGTTGCATCATTAACCAAGTCACCAACCATATTGTTGACATTATACATTCCTTTAAGGATCCATCTTCTAGTATCCCAAGCTCCTTCTTTATTATGCTGAGATTGTACAACACCTTTTGCTAAACGTCCTTTATAATCATCATTGTATTTAGCAAGTTCGTCAACCCAATCAGTAAAACTTTTTTCGTAATTTTCATCGGCTTTCTTTGATCGTGCTTCTTGTTCAGCAGCGTCTTCGGCTTCTTTTTTGGCCTTTTTTTCTTTCATTTCACGATCATACTCAGCATATTCTTTTCTGCGACGCTCTCTAATCTTATTTGCTTCTTGTCTCTATTCTTCAAGAAACTCTTTATATCGTTTTTCGGATTCCTCCTTTTCGTTTGCACGTTTTACAACTTGCTAAACATTACGTCTAGCTTTATCCATAGAAGAGCCCCCAGGAACTGTAAACTTCTTGGGAGCTATTTTCTACATTTCTTCTAGAGGATTTATTATTTTAAATCCATTGTTAAAATTAGGCATTGTATTTATATTTTAATTAAAATTAAGGTTCCTGATATTTTGGTTTGTATGTATAATCTTTTTCAAATACTTCCATCTGATAAACTAAATCGGAACCATTACGTCCTACAGTAACTGTATTTTCTCCGTCTTTATATTTAACGTATCCAGAAATAAAGTATCTGGTTTTTCCATGAGAATCCTTCTTTGCATGAATTTCTCCAGACGGAGTAAATGAGTAATAATTTTTAAGTCGCGCATTTGATATGGTACTTCTTTTAGGTTTTTGTTTACTGTATACAGATTTTGTACTATATAATAGATTATTTATTTTATTTGACGGTATGATATAATAAGTAAAACCAGATTTATCATAATTTTCTATTATACCGGAACCAGGTGATGAATTTATCTTAAGATTACCAGTTTGTCTTGTATCATAATGTACAGATCCGTGACCTGTACGATCAGCCTCTCTAAATATATTTTGACATTCTTTAGTGCTTTTAACACTATCTGCAGTCTTTTTCTTATAATATGCATAATCTGTAGCTGCATTAGCCGCATGTTCACGAATACCTTCATTTGTTCTAAATCTAGTTAAAGCGAATTCATCTGCTTCTTTTTCATTATATTTACGCTTAGCTTGAGAATGGGCTACATCTTTCATAAATTCTTGATCCGTTAAAGCATTTAACTAATCTTCAGTTACATTAGGATTATTATTACGAACACGTTCTTTTACCACATTGTAATAATAACCTCCAAGAGGATCATTCTTTAAATACTAAGCTCTGTCTTTTGCTATATTTAAAAGATCATTCTCATCAATACCTTTATATCTATATCCACCTTTGTTTCCTTTATCACTAGCTTTCATACCCTCATATATAGGATCTGTAAGTTCTGTAAGTGTTTTATATTCTTCAGGAGATGTTCTTGTCCATATACCATTATTAAGAGTATCATAATGTTCAAAATCAGGTAAACCTAACTGCTACAGTTGATAATTTTCGTAATCTTTATTGTATTTACGTCTAGCCTGTAATTCTGCTCTATTTTTAAGATATTGTTTTCCTGCTTCAGCACCCATTTTCAACTATGCTAATTCACCATATGGTACAGATGCTATTATTCTCTATATTTCCGCACGTCCTTCTGGAGATCTAAGCATATCTGGACCATATTTAGACATAGCTTCTCTAATGGCACCATTTGTAAGACGATCCCAATTAGCATTATCTTTTGCAAACGGACTATAAAAATCTCCATACTATTTTGCAAAATCTTTCATATCTTTAACACCCTACATATAGTCTTCACGCATAGCATTAACATAGTTCTACTATGCTTGAAGTACCATATTCATTGTAGTAGGATTAAAGATTTCATCCATTGAATAAACAACGGGTTGTTCTTGTCCTAATATATTCATAATTATTTAGATTTATAAGAGTCTATAACAGCTTTTCTAAAAAGATCTTCATAATTACCATAAGGTGTCAAATACCTATTCTAAATACTATTTATAGCTCCGATTTTATCAATATCTAATTGTCTATTATACAGATCTAATATTTTATTATTGTAATCCATAGCTCTATTGGATTGTCTTGTATCATATATATGCTTAGCAAAAGTATTAAGAATATTAAGTTTGCCTTTCTGTGCATTCTCCATTCCTAATAATCTTCTAGCCACAGCTTGTCTATAATTTTCTTGCTGTGTTGCAAGAGCCTACTGCTATCTAGATGCAGCATTTTGTCCTTCTGATAATGCAGCCTGTGCATATGCAGCTCTGTATTTATTATTTATATCGTTTGCTTGACTATATACATCTGCAAGGTTCTTTGCATATCCTGTATTCTGAGCAACCTACATTGCCATCTTCTATCCTTGTGTAAGTCCACCAGATTGATTTATATTATATAATCCTTGTCTGTATGCGTCCTTTATAGAATTTATCTGACTTGTAGGATCAAATCTCATACCTGCAAGAATATTAAGAGCTCTTTCTGCATTTGGATTGGCAATATATGAATTGTCAGCATGAGGAGTCATATTCTTATACATGTTGTACTGTTTTGACGGATATGACATACCTATTATATAAGGACTATATTCTCCTACCATATTTAATGCGTCTTTTGCAACAGAACCTATTTTATTCCAATCTATCTTTCCATGAGCATATCTTGCATTAGGAACAGCATTTGTAATTCTATGTTGATATTCCTATCTATCTGTTATTCGTTTCATTTCCTATAATATATCTGCTTTTGATTTATCTATTTGCTGCAAATTAAGTTGCTTGGTTTGTTCATTGGAGTATTTATTATTCTGGATACTTTTTGCAGTTTTATTCAAACGTTCAAGTCTTTTTGTAAATGGTGCTATTTGATCTGCGAAACTAACTCCATTTGACCAATCTTTATCATTACCGGCTATTACTATTCTATCACCATCTTGAGCAACTGAGGGCTGATTATCAACACGTTTTGTACCCTTATCTATATAAGATGCTTTTCCCTCGGTATAATCAATAATAGATTCACCTTTTCCAACAAGGCTGTTTACTGGAGCATACTATTGACCATCTGGTGTCCATGTCTATTGTGACATCTTACCGTTATCATATTTTGATTTTATACCACCATCTTTACCACAATTATATATACTAGAACCTTCGTGAGTATTTTCAGCAAATTGATTTCTAAGTCCTTGTGAAGATGCCTGTGCGAACTGTTGATCGTTATAATTACTCTGCATTTCAGATACGTTTCTAATACGTTTACGTAATTCATTTCTACGTTTACGTCTTCCAAACAAAGATCCGAAAAATCCACCAATACCTCCAATTAAAGCTCCTATTCCAGTACCAAGTGGACCTAAGAATGATCCTACAGAAGCACCTAAACCAGCTGCATTTACTGCATTACTTATCTAAGATGACTTTTCTTTAGCATTAAAATATTTTGTCTCAGCATTAGTATCTATACCACCATAACCTTGATATTGAACGCCATTTACAGATTGATTAAACTTAGAAGATCTATTTAATAAATCTGAAGCAGAAGTTACATTATTTTTCATTCCTGCAAATCCACCTATTGTATTGTATAAACCATAAGCTGTTCCTAATGCAGACAATGCAGTACTTGCAGAACCTAATATAGATTTTCCAGCACTTGAACCTATATTTCCTGCAGCAGTTCCTGGATTTAATCCAGCTTTTGTCATTGTCTAGGCAGCATTACTTAAAGTATTTGCTGTACTTTTAGCAAAATTTCCAGTAATATCACTCATTAAATTACTTGCAGCAGCATTAACTCCACCCAACGTTGAAGTAGCTATTGGATTTGTAATACTAGCCACTGTTGATGCAACAGCAGAAGGTGCTGCTGAAGTAGCAGTAGACTTAAATGTATCTTTAAGTAACGTTACATACGGAGATGCTTGAGATAAAGCATTTGGTAATATATTCTATTTTATAGTCTGTGTTTCCGGATCAATGCTTTCTCCGGGCGTTACACTAGATATTCCAGGATTAAAATAATCTCCCATCTAATAACCAGAAGCGACAGGTTTATTTGCCAAATCATATCTAGGTATCCGTTTATTTCTTTTATATTGTTGTAGTCTTTTACTACGTAATTTATTATTTTTCATTAGTTATATGATTGTCTAAATTTAGTTATTATATGGGAAATAGATGAATTCTTAGTTGGATTATAATCTGTAATTGTTTCTATCATCCACTTACCTCTCATTCTCTATCCATAATATTTATTATATATATCACTTTGACTTAAATTGTTAAAATTGGCTCTAGGTATAGGATAATTTATATTTCCTTCCCTGTTTGTTATTTGTGGAAATACTGTTTCTATTCCAAATGAAGCATTATATAAATCAGTGAAGAACTAATATCTTTTATCTGTAAAGAATTCGCTTTCTGTGTACTTTTTATCATAAGAAGCAAATACTATTTGTTGATTATCGAATACTTTTGTGTTGGATGGATTTGCATTTATAGCAAATTTTATACACATAGGTTTTGCTATATTTCCATTTTTGTCATTTGAAAATGACTATAAATAGGTTTTTGCATCGTCTTCATTGAAACAAACAACATCTTTTTCAAACTATAATGTTCTCTAACATCTACTATTAGGAAGTGAATATATAGAAGTAGCTATATTATATTTAAGATTAAATATTAATGCAACATGTGGTACATCAAATTCATCATATTCTATTGGCGAGAACTATAACTCTTCATGAATTTGATCATAAGTCAATGATGGTACTTCTTTAGTATTCCAATTAAAGCTCTTGTTCAATAAATTCTATATATTTTTATCTTCACTATAATTAAATACTCTATTATTCTAACTACATGCAATACACTTATTATATCTATCTAGCCATAATAACATATCATTTGCATATATCTTACACATATCTTTAGGATTCATTCCAAACTATGTGCTAATATAATCGGCTCTCTATAATACTCCACCTTGACCTAATTGTACCGTATTGTTATTATTATCTGTGACAAGAGATCTTTCATTTACTGAAAGTTTTCCAAACGCATAAGTCTGCCAAAAGTATAAAGTATCTTTTATTGTTAAAAGATCTGTTATGTCTCCATATTTAGTATCTACATCTATAAAATTAGAAGCTTTAAAAATCTACCAATTATCTATATTTTCACCGTTAGTTTTTAACTATGAATAGAATATACGCTATTTGAACTATTTAACTTTATCTTTTTTATCGCTATCTACATTGTATATATTATTACTTGTATTATTGTCTGAATATATAGCATTGTATTGATTCAAAGGCCTATCTTGACTAGCAATTCCAGTGATAGTACATGGCTCTAATTGTAAATTAGCATTATGTGTATTATGATAATTCATACCATAATCGAAATATGTATTTATATTTGTTTCCATTGGTATATGAAATACGGTCTACATTGAAGGTAATGAATCTTTGTCATCATTAAAATCGTATGCTTTAAATGCTCCGACCAATTCACAATTCTATACATATATATCTCCATCAAATACTTCGCAATCTTTAGAAATATCATACGTATTTCCAAATCCGTAATAAACATCATATTTTTTATCCTCAGACGTCAATCCTGAAAACTGTAAAGCTTCATGCTATATATTGCACAATAATGTACCTAATGTATATATATCTTGAGATGAAGAATATATATGTTTACTATATCCTATATAATCCTAACTTAACCTATGAGATATTAACTCACTTAATATAACGTCATGAAAGTTTTTACTTATATTTATAAGTAAACATTGTGGACCAGGTCCTATAGGACCATATGCTTCCCACGTTCTTTCCCAGTGTTTTATATCATCACCATCACTACCTGTATTTGTAAATTCACATACATCAGCCCAATGACCATCAGTCCATCCATATTCATTATCCGTTCCTATTGGAATATCGTATTTACTACTACAAACCCAATTTAAATATTCACTTGTCCCTACTGTAGATATATATGTTTTATATTTTTTTGTGGCTGTTTTTATAGTATTTCCATCATATTGATGATTTGTAAATCCATCTTCCCAGTTTAGATTTCTAACATCTGACACAGTTTTTATATTGTATGATTCTGTCAAATTAAGTTTATTACAGGTTACCTCACTGCACGTTATGTAATAATTCCCATCATTCTCTAAAGAACTACTAATACTTCCAAAATTATAAGTGTATACATTACTTGTAGCATTAAGATAATCTATATTAATTACTTTGGAACTTTTGTTTATTTTTTTATCTATAAATCTTCCTCTATCTATATAAATAAAGTCTCCAAATTTAAAATCACGAATAACTGCTCCAGTACCTGAAAGAACTTCAACGTCTGAAAACGCCGGAGAAATAGAACCTGGGCTATATTTATTATTTGTATCTAATGTAGTCGCTCTATAATGTTTATCATGAAATAAATCTTTAACTTCATCATATGTGTAATTTAATTGTTTATTTATTTGACTTAAATTACTACAATATGCATATGATATAGGTTTTAATTTACAATTAAGACTTTTTATTTTTTGTAATGCGTTTTTTCTGTATATATTTATATAAGGACTGTGTATTAAAAATAATGACGTGTTCGGATCTTCATCTTCTGATTCCGCATTTGTCATATCAAGTGGCCAATATGAGTTTTGGTTTCTACCTGTCTGTGTTACACACTAGGGTTGGCTGGTTATAAATCCAGTAGGATAATAAGGTGTATTATTGCCTTTCACGGTTTTCTAACGTACAGGTCTTGATAATACAACCTACATTACATTTTTAGTACATTCGTCAGACTTCTCACATCTTACTATTTCATAGCTAACAATTCCTTTTTTAATTAAGTTCTCTTTAAATTCAGACGATAATGTAAATTCAATACCTATTGTGTTTGCATATTTTCCATCCATTAAAGGACATATATTAATATTAGGTGTTCTTATATCAGCTATCCACTAAACATTAGATCTACTTCCATGTTTATTAAATAATATAATTCCATATCTATATACTTCATCTCTTTTTAAAGATCTGGACAAACTAGAAATATATATATTATCACGATTGATTTTTTCAAATTCAGACATGTGCACATCAATACCCTAATCTTTCCAATAATCTAATATATTATATGATTCTTCAAATGGATTTTCACTATCAATATGTAGTTTATTTTCAAATACATATCGTTGAGTATTGTCAGAAGATACTTCTTGTTTAATGTATTGCTGAATTAAACCAGATATGTATGCATCGTATTCACCTGGCGTTTTATTTACAACTATTCTCCAAGATATGTTTATTCCACTTCCTCCATAATACCCTTCCCAGTCAACACACTATCTAACATCTCCAGTTGAAGTAGATATTAATACATTTTTATCATATATTCCGTTTATATCACTATATGGATTTATATAATCCTTTTGTAAAAATTTATCTTGTAAATCCTACAATACCTATTTTTTATCCTTTGTAATAACATATGACTAACTTTGTATATCATCATTTTCAATATATGAAATATATTTACATAGTTGTATAAGATTTCCAATCTTTTTATATTCTGTTCCAAACTAATATGATTTAAAATCTAAATCCTAATCTAACTATATTACAGTCTTATCTTTTATGTTGGCTGCAAATAAATAATTCTAATTCTGTTCTATTACACTTGGTACTATTTGTAGTCCATTTAAAGAACTAAATTCTTCAATTGTTAAATCCTATAATGATTTTTTACCAATATCATTAAAATAAAAATCATCAGAATAATCTCCATCATATATAAGCTGCACTTTAGCATTATCGTTTGCTTTTATATATTGAAGTCTATATATCTAAACTTTGTCAAACTATATTGCATTTTGAGAAGGAATATGAAGTCTTAAACCTATAGATGTTGTAGTATCTTCGGCATTACCTTCTTCTTTATTACGATAACTATCAATTATTTGTATTTTATTAGTTAGTGGAGCTAATGTACTGCATGAACAATGTTTTTTATATAATCTATATGTATACTAAACTTGCGATGTTTTTAATTGTCCTGATATTGTTTTAACTATTTCCATTTTTTTATTTGGGAAATAATTATTCTACATAATATAATTTATATCTATATAGTTTTCCTTATCTTTAAGTTTCTTTAAATATTCAGAATCTTCTATATTTATAGATATTATTTTATGTTTACCATCAGCTATATATAATATAACTACATTATCCTATTCATAGTGCAACAATGTAGACATGTTATAATTAACAGGACTAAATGCTTTGTCAGGAAAATAATCCTTTATTTTAAATAATAACTCTGACGTTACAGTAACAGTATTTTGCAAAGATTGTTTTATTAGTTTATATATACACAAATCTTTGCTTTCCTTAAACAATAATACGTTTATGTCACCAGAATTTATTATCTTATAAAAATAATCACCGTTCGTAGAATTTACATTAAATTTATTATATGTATTTACATTTGTTGGATCAGGGACACGGAAATCATATTTATTTGTATAAATTGGGGATAACAACCCTTTCTTTTCAAAAGAATTTCTATCGGTCTACATATCTGTTTCAATAGCAGTAGATCTAACATTAAGTCCAAACAGATACTATGTAGATTTTATAGAATCAAAAGCAGTATCTGTATTCATACCTTCAACAAAGGTATTTATATGTAAATTCTAATTAGTATCCATAATAAAAATCGTTATATACTGACTGTTGTACACCTATATTGTCAAAGAAGGTCTAATCTCCATCCCAATCAGGTATTAGTTTATTCCAGTCTCGTTTAATATTCTACATATCATCAGCTGTTGGCATCATTGCCTCTGCATATGCCTAAGCACAATAAAAATTCCACTGTTGTCTTATATAGTTGTACACATTTCCGTTATTATTAACACCCTTTCCACCAAGATGACCTTTTAAAAACTTAGAAAAACTGAGTTTCATTACAACATACCAATAAATAGCTTCCTAATAAGAAGGTAAATCTGGTATAAGTGGATATCCTCTTTCATCAGTAGCTATTGCTTTATATGACAATTTTATATATCCGTTACTCATATTGGTAACAATCCAACCAGGTTTAATAAAATATTCAGGTTTATTTGTTGTACAATTTATTATTTTATTAGAACTTGTAAATAACTAGGATTGTGTGGTTGGGTATTTAAATGCGGAATTATGCTAAGCATTATGCATTCGTTTTGGTTCTCTAAATATTCCAGTTGCTGTACTCATAGGTATCCACGGACCTTTCTTATCTTGCGAATAGGCAACTCCGTCTAAGTGTACTAAATCATCAGGAAGTGGTACTTGATTGTCTTGTATTTTTAATATTGGTACATTATCTACACCAGATTCTTTTCTCAAATACTACATAGGTGCACCAATTTTTTCGATAGCTTCAAATATCCATTCTCTGATATCAGTAATTCTATTTCTAGCTTCACCGGAATCTAAATCCGACATTATTTTTGCTATGACGGATTCACATTTTGTATATTTGTATATCATTTATATTTAAGTAATCTTGTTTATTAAATATTAGTTGAGCTAATTTTCTTTTATTTGTACGAACTAAACACAATTGATATTTATATCTATCAGGAAATGTTCTAGGTACTTTAGACCAATATAGTCTATATTTATACCCGTCAGAATGTTCATTTAAATGATAAATACATTTGCCATATTCTTTACTAGATTTATAATCTACAGATAACGATTTATTTGTAAGAGTTTTAGGTTGATATTTACCTATTTGTATAAATCCTAATCCATAAGGCATTTTAAAGCCCTCTGAAC